>JABLTL010096108.1_pt1 | contig 90789 bp, 60 predicted proteins | sample 7160151 | NCBI WGS metagenome assembly JABLTL01 (sample SAMN14651223, study PRJNA627086) | human gut metagenome | isolation source: feces | host: Homo sapiens | reverse complement strand
CATAGCCCGCTATGGCTTCACCGCGCCTGTCGCAACCTGCTCGAAACAAACGCTAACAAGAATTAAAATCTAATGACGATTTGGGATAATGCAAAACGATTCAGCCATTCAAGTCGGAATAGCTGAATCGTTTTTCTATTTATGATTTCAATGTCTCCTCCTCACATTGGGTTAGGCTTCGCTGAGCCTCGTGGTCAATGGCCCATGAGGGACGATGCCGTTAGTTGACCTCATGGATTGCTCTGCTTACCATTTGCAGGCAGCGCTTGGCTTGGCGATGGAGCAGGCACAGACGTCGCATGCCCAAGAGATGCAGCGCGCAGAGCTTCCACGTGTGACGATAAGGCAGGCTGGGCAGCACGATATCACGCTCGTCACCCGAGAGTTCGAAGGTCGTCAGCTGGATATTGAGCAGCGCGGCATAATAACGTGCGAAGTCTGCGTGACCCCGAAAGTCATAGTTGTGCAACATGCGCAGATGGCCTTGCAGCAGATCGCGCCACCCACGCGCGTCGGCCTTGACGGTGATGCCCGATGGATTATAGGTATAGCGGTAAGTGCCGCGGCTCGTGGTGCGAAGCGTGTGGACCTTCGGCAACAGGCCGCCCATGGCATAAACGTCCTCAAACAGGCGGCCCTTGGCCCATGGTGTGCCGTCGAACAGCGAACGACGGTAAATCTTGTTCCATGCGTAGGTATGCTCATAGCCACGGCAACCCAACCAATAATCGCCAATATGGGTGTATTCGCGCTCAGGAAGTTTGATGGTCTTCCAACCGCACGAGGTTTCTCTCACAAACGAATATTCGAGGATGTCGTACTCCGGATGGGCCTCGAGCATGGCCATCAGGGGCGCGTAGGTGTCGGGCAAGAGGTAGTCGTCGGAGTCGACAAACGTCACATAACGGCCCTTGGCGTAGTACAATCCCTCATTGCGAGCGTCGGACAGTCCGCCATTGGCCTTGTGGACGAGGGTCACATGGGGCCGGTTTTGGTAGCGGTTGGCCACAAGCACCGAGCGGTCGGTGGAGCCATCGTCAACCAGGATGAGCTCCATGCCCTCCACATGCTGGCCCAACACGCTCTCCACACAGCGGGCAAGCGTGCGCTCCACATTATAAATGGGAATGACAACCGACAGCAAAATGTTCTCGTTCATGGGCATAAGGATGGATTATGGAGCAGCGATACACAGACTACGCCTGCGCTGTGGCACCAAGGTAGCGCATACGGAGCGTTACAACTGCAAAATTAAGGGCGTTTGTTCGATTAGCCAAACGATTATTGGATAAATATGATGGAAAAACGCCATTTTTTCGTTACAAAATACGGATAAATCATAAAAAACGATAAATAAACGCGATAATAGTACCAATAGCGCGATTAATTCATATTTTTGCAACGTTAAACTACATAAGGCAACAATTATGAAAATGAAGAAAATGATTCTCGCGGGCCTCTTCGGCCTTGCCCTAACCGCAACTGTCAGCAGCTGCGGCAATGGTAAAACGGATGCTCTGCAATCACAGCTCGACTCCCTGAGTATGAGTGACAGCCTCCACCAGGAGGATATCCGCCAGATGGCTGAGTTTGTGAATGTCATGTCGGCTGGCCTCGACAGCATCTCCGCACAGGAGGGCATGTTGCAGCAGATGGGCAACAAGGAAGGCGGCGCCATCGACAAGAACAAGATGAAGAGCCAGCTGCTCGACCTTGCGCAGACCCTGAAGCGCCAGCGCGAGCGCATCGCACAGCTCGAGGCTTCGGTGAAGGACAATAAGTCGGCTTATGGCCAACGCATCAACAAGCTCATCGCCTATTACAAGGCCCAGCTCGATGAGAAGGACAAGAAGATCGCCGACCTGGAGGCGCAGCTCAACGAGAAGAACACCAACATCGCCAAGCTCACAGAGGATGTGAACAGCCTGACAAGCACCAACACACAGCTCAAGGGCACCGTGGAGACACAGACGAAGACCATGGAGGCACAGAAGACCACCATCGCCGAGCAAGACGCTTCGCTCCACACGGGATTCGTGGCCATTGGAAGTTCCAAGGACCTCAAGGCCAAGGGCATCATCAAGGGTGGATTCCTCGCCAAGAAAAAGGTGAACGTGGCTGACCTCAACACCAGCAACTTCACACGCGTGGACATCCGCAACTACAACAACATCCGTCTCAACTCCGACGATCCGAAGATCATGACGCAGATGCCAGGTGGATCGTATGAGCTCAAGGACAACGACGACGGCACCACCACACTGCGCATCAAGGACACGCAATTGTTCTGGAGCGTCAGCAAGTACCTCGTAGTGAAACTCTAACACCGCTTAGGCGGCATCGACAGGCGGCGGCCGCAAGGCCAACGCCGCATACACAAGGAGGTGTGGCAAACCCTTCAACCCAGCGGTTGAACGGTTTGCCACACCTCCTTCGTCGTTAGGGCCCATCGACAACCCCTCCCCCGCTACTATCGATATGGGCTCTATCACAATGCGTAAGAACATGAAAAACGTGAATTCGGGATTGCCGAATTCACGTTTTATGAATTAGGATAACCCCCAATAGGTCATTACACTGATTGGGGACAAAAGAATGAGATCTGTTATGGGCGTCCTATGATGGGCTTGCCAAGCATAGTGGGCTGCTCACCCACGATTTGGAACGCACCGGCGGCCCGCGTCTTCGCATGGGCCTTCGCATGGGTTGCGGCAGGCTGAGGAAGATGGGCCTGGTCGAACTCGGCAAACGCATTGAAGTCATAAAGCCAAGCTGTGCCATAGGCCGTTGCCATGATGCGCTTATAGATGGCCTCGCGCGACGGGGCGTTGAAGCCATGCTGGTTGTGGAACATCATACTGTCGTCAGTGGGACGCCATGCGCCATGCATATAGCCGCAGGCACCTTCGTAAACACCCAACTTCTCACCATAGGCGTCAGCCTTTTGGTAACGACGGTCGGCCAGGATATGGTTCCAAGGCGTGTTGGTAGCCGAGAAAGACACGTTGGCTGCCCATCCGTATGCGGTTTGCAGGTTGCGGTACTTGTTCACGTCGCTTGTGGGAACACTGGTGTTGTTGGCTTCGTATGCATATTCGTCGAGCAACTTAGCCAATCCGTGGCCCAACGACTCATGACAGAGCACCGATCGGAAGTCTTCGCCTGTGGGATCGTTGTTGATAAGCGGCACGTAGGCAATGGCGAAATTGCTCATCACCCCCTCGAAGGATATGCCGAAGTTGGTGGTTCCGGCACGTTGCGGTGAGTTGACCACTACGATGACCAGCGCCTCGCGTAAACGCGACAGAGTCTTCATGTCGTCCACATTCTTGGTCGCAGCCACAATCTTGTCGAAGTTGCCACGCACATCCGAGCTGCCGCCTCCCTGCATCACAATGTCGAGCGCTGTCTTGTAGCCGGTGCCAAAGGCATTGTTTTTCGACACCATGTTCACCTGCCATACGTCGAAATAATCGCGAAGCGATGTGGCGGGCTCCTCGGTGAAGAATTGCTCCATAGCTTGTCGCATCACCTCATCGTAGCGCCCCGAGTTGTGCTCGGTGTCGACAAAGCCATCACCCATGATAACAACAGGCACGCCAGCGCCAACGGAGTGTTGCTGCAACAGCTTGACGGTGTTGTTGCGAGAGTAGTCGGTCGAGGTTTCCACAGGCAGGCCGTCCTGAACAATCGTGAACATGCCCGACGTGATGTAGATCTCGTCGTGGTTGTCGGGATTGACAATACGGATGTAGAATGTGCAAGAACGGCTCTCGTGTGTGTCGTTGGCACTAATGGTAAACTGGTATTCGCTTTCCTCCAGGCCCTCGCCGGCACCGACATCGGTGCCGCCCTTCACATTGGCGTCTTTCTTACCCTTGATCCAAGTGGGCGCGTTGCCTTGCGACACCACCAGGAGTTTGTAGCCGCGTATGTTGGACGAGAACTTCACACTCAGGTCGCCTCCCTCAACGCCCACCTTGTATTCGCTTTGCTCCAAATTGACCACGTCGGTCTTTTGCTGCGAGAAACAAATGGTCTCGCGGCCCGAAGCCGACACGAGCGTAAGGGTGCCTTGACGCACAGAGCCCGTGTTGTTGAACGACTTGGCTATCAGTTGGATGGTGTTGTCGCCCGCCGAACCTGTCATGGGCGACACGGTGGCCCAATCAGCATCGACGGAAGCACGCCACGACTCTTTAGCATGGAAACTGAGGGCCATCTTGCTGCCTTTCTCGCTATCGAGCGTCAGCCCTTCGATAGAGGTCGACACGGTGAACGGCGAAGTCGTGTCGCCACCTTCGTCCGACGAACAACCGGCGAACAACAAAGACGACAACACGACTAAGAATAGACTAAACTTAATATTCATAACGATATTGGAATGTCAGTCCGAATGGATTTTAGTTGGTGGGGGCCACCAGGTTGAGACGTGCTATCTCTGTGGTCTGCAAACCATCATCGCTCACACCAATCACAATGACATGATACTTCTTACCAGCATTGATGTTCGACTCAAGAGCCAAGCCTGCGCTGGCCACCTCAACGTTGCTAATGGTCTGTTCGCCACTGTGGAGCAAGTTGGAAGCTGCCCAGTTGTAGTTCTTCACCTTGCCCATCTTCTCGAGGTCACCCATGCGGCCCATCAGGAGTGCGAAATCGCTGCCCTTGTAGTTGGCTTGCACATAATCGTCCTCGGCGAAGGTCACGTAGTACTTCTCGTTGTTGTTGGAAGGAGTAACCTTGACAGTAGAGACCACCTTGCCATCGGCAACGGTCTGGCTGACAGAAGTGACGTCGAACGTGGTGTTGCTGGTAGCCTTCCACTGGGGAGCGGTAAACTTCACCTTCACCAACGGAGAGGTAAGAACCACAGGCTCATTGGAATTGTCGTCTTGGAACTTCACACCGTAGGCGTAGAATATGTAGTCCTCACCCGGAGAGAGAATGCGGGTGGTCCAAGAATAGTCGCCCTTCTGGCAATAGCTCTTCATCTTCTCATACCAGGGAACGAAGCGAGGAGGCATGACCTGATAGTAGCTGAACTCATAGCCCTCAATGAAAGCCTCGTCGCTATCATACTCAGCATACTTCGACCAGTTGGTCTGGGCTGCCTGATAGAAAGCGTTCTTATCCGTCGGCACAATGTTGAAGGTGGCGCCACGATAAGAGAGATTGGTGATTTCCATCTTGAAAGGTGCCTCAGAGGTGGTCACATCGGCAGAGACGGGATCCGACTGGGCCGTGGCCGACTTGGCTTTCAGGGTGAAAGTATACTTGGTGCCGAAATTGAGCACCAGGGCTTTGCTGGAAACAATCTCAATGTTGGTCTTGTCGGTTGTGCCACTGGTCACCACGCTTGCGGCGCCATTCACCATGGTTGACAATTCGTAGTCGAAAGACGTGGCTCCCTCAGGCTGGGTCCAAGAAAAGGCCAAAGTGATGGGGTTTTCGGCTGTCTGTTCGTGCTGAACCAACTCAGGCACCGTCAAGCGGGGCTCGCCATCATCATCGCTACTGCAAGACGCAAACGTCAGCATGGCCACAGCCATGATCATCATCATCTTGATGAGATTTGTTTTCATAAGTGATCTGTTTTAAATAAATAAATGGTTAACTAAAATATCGGTTGCAAAGATAACGTTTTTATTCAAAAACCTACCATTAACGAAAAATTATTCTGTATTTATTTTCAAATCGGCGCATTTTTCATCCAAAACACATCAGTATGCAATATATGTAATTCACGAAGATACACATTGCCTCTTCATTTGTTCGCCGCAGGGAAACGCCCAGAAACGGGAAGGGCGCAAAGTTTTGAGGGAAATGGGGATGGGTTATCGATTATTATTTAGGGAGTTTGTGTCCGCAAAGACACAGCAATGTATGTTTTGAGTTACTTAAAACCATTCGGGTTACTCCCGAACCTTCCGTTTCAAGGCACGTTTTCTCGTCATGTCTGGGAGAAAACAAACATCCTCCGCCCCTCATGGATAGATGAGGAGGCAGGAGGATGTTCAGAGACTATTATAAATACTACAAGTTGAAATATGCCTTCACATCGGGCATGGCGCCTGGCTGGGTGCAGACAAAGGCGCTCACTTCCACGGCGAGCTTATGGGCCTCGGCCACACTCTTGCCCTCAAGAATAGAGGCGCAGAACGAACCGGTGAACGAGTCGCCGGCGCCAACGGTGTCGGCCACTTCCACCACGGGGGTCTTCTGGAACGAGACGCACCCCGGGGTGAACACATAACTGCCGTTCACACCACACGTAAGCACCAACATATCGAGGTCGTACTTGCCCAGAATGAGCCAGCACTTGTTCTCAATATCGAGGCCAGGATAGCCAAACATGCGGCCAATGACGATGAGCTCCTCATCGTTGATCTTCATCACATTGCAACGTTTCATCGACTCGCAGATCACCTCCTTCGTGTAGAACGTCTGACGGAGGTTGATGTCGAAGATCTTCATGCAATCCTTGGGCGTGGCGTCGAGAAACTTATAGATTGTCTGACGGCTCACCACATTGCGCTGCGCCAACGATCCCCAGCACACGGCACGCGTGTTCTCGGCGATGGCTTGCAACTCGGGGGTGAAGGGAATGTTGTCCCAAGCCACATTCTCCTTGATGTCGTAGGTGGGAACACCTTCGTCGTCGAGTTCCACTTGCACCGTCCCCGTGGGGTAAGGCACCCGAGGCATGCAATAATGCAGGCCTTTCTCCTCAAGTTGGGCGATGGTCTCATCGGCGAGCTTGTCCTCACCCAGCGCACTCACGGCAATGGCGTTCAGCCCAAACTGGCCGGCATGATAGGCGAAATTGGCTGGGGCGCCGCCCAGTTTTCTACCATCGGGAAGCACGTCCCACAGTGCCTCGCCCAGTCCCACTACATGTTTATCTTTCATGACGTTATGATTTTTAGTTATATTAGTTGATGATGGATTATGCTATCTTATTGCTTTACCTTATTGACATACGTGAACAGGTATGCCACACCGACTGCCATCACGGCAACAGCGCCCACCTGACCGACGGCATCGCTGGCGAAACCCATGAGCAAGGGGAACACCGTGCCACCAAACAGACCCATGATCATCAGGCCGCTCACCTCATTCTTGCTTTCGGGCACTGACAGCAGGGCCTGCGAGAACACGATGGAGAACACGTTGGAGTTGCCGTAACCCACAAGGGCGATGGCAGCGTAGAGCAACGTCTGGTTGGTTCCGACGAACATGCCCACCATGCTCAGAGCCATCATCGACACGCTGATGATGAAGAAGGTGCGGGCCTTCATGACACGAAGGAAGAACGAGCCCGTGAGGCATCCCACCGTACGGAAGATGAAATAGAGCGATGTGGCAAAGGCGGCGTCGTTGAGTGTCCAGCCCAAACGCTCCATCAGAATCTTCGGAGCCGTGGTGTTGGTGCCTACGTCGACACCCACGTGGCACATGATGCCGATGAACGAAAGCAGCACGATGGGCTTGCCAAGCAACTTAACACTGTCGGCGAGCGACGAAGCCTTGCCCGTTTCCTCGTCCTCAGGAATCGACGTCACAGACAGGAAGGCGGCGGCAGCCATGCCAATGATCATATAGATGGGGAAGAGCACACGCCAACCGTAGCCGAAGCTGGGCAGGGCGCCCATGGCTCCCCACATGGCAATGTAGGGCGCGAGGAACGAGGCGATGGCCTTCACAAACTGGCCGAAGGTGAGCGTAGCGGCCAGGTTGCCCTTGATCACCAGCGACACCAGCGGATTGAGCGACGTTTGCATGAGGGTGTTGCCAATGCCCAGCAACGAGAATGTCACGAGCATCAGGCCAAACGACTCACCGAAGAGCGGAAGGGCCAGCGACACGATGGTCACCAGGAGCGACAGCAGCACGGTGCGTTTCTTGCCGATCTTGTTCATCAACATGCCCGTGGGCACGCTGAAAAGCAAGAACCAGAAAAACACAAGCGAGGGAAACATGTTGGCCGTGGCGTCGTTGAGACTCAGGTCGGCCTTCACATAGTTGGAGGCAATGCCTACCATGTCTACAAATCCCATGGCGAAGAAGCAGAGCATCACCGGGACAAGGGTAAGTTTTATAGCTTTCATTATCTATGTTTCTTTATTGATTTACATTCTGTTATCACACCTATCAAGCTGCGGTAAGCGCCCTCAGAGGGCCAACTTGTGCACCTTGACGTTCTTAAACTCGGCCTTGCCGCCCTCGGTGTACAGCTTCAGGTTCTCGTAAGGAGCCACAGGGAACACCAGGTTGGTCATGGCGATGCGGCCTCCATCAACAAACAACTCCACCGACGACTTGTCCACAAAGATGTCCACATGATACGTCTTTCCATCGCAGAGGCTCAGCGGGCCCCATGTGGCAAGGGCGAAATCGTTCTTGTAGTTGATGGCGTTCTCTATGCGTGCGGGCTGTTTGCCCTCGGCGGCGCGCTGCTTGTCCCATGCCTGCTCAATGTCGTGGGGCACCGACTGCTTGCCAAAGTCGGTCAGTCCACTCTCGGTGCGGTCCATCACCACCTTGCCCTTCTTCATGTCGAAATAGATAAGGGTGCGCTCGTTCTTGTTGTTGGAGATCTCGATGCCTGCTATGCCGTTGGCGTCGGGTGTGATGTCGGCCTCCACTTCGAAGGCTCCCTCCATGCCTGCGGCCGCACCGTTGAGCGCCTTCTGGCCGTCGATGGTGGCGTCGGCCATGTCGTGCGTTGCCTTGCGCAGCGCCTTCACCTCGGGCGCCACATCCTCCGACACATAGTATTTTCCGTCTTTCTCATAGAGCTTCAGTTCGCGCGGCAACCCGTTGGCGCCACGGTTCTGCTTAAACGGCGTGATGTTGGCATACTCCCAGTTGCTCATCCAAGTGATGGCCAGCACACGGTCGGCGGTGTTGGAGAAGGTCACTGTGGCATAATGGTCCTTGCCATAATCGAGCCACTTCACCTCATTGGCGTCGGGACAGGTAAACTGCTTGCCGTCGAAATCGCCCACGAAATACTCGGTGGCGCTACCTCCGAAGATGCAGCCTGGGTTGATGTTCATTGTCATGACCCACTTCATATTTTTCTTGTTGCCGTTGACGGGCAGTTGGAAGAAGTCGGGGCACTCATACTGGCAGGGCTGCTGGCCCATGCCTTTGCCAAAGGCACTGACGTAGGTCCACTGCTTGAGGTTCTTCGAGCGGTAGAAGCGCGTCTCCTTGTCGGCCGACACGATCATGTACCAACTCTTGTTCTTCTCATACCAGAACACCTTCGGGTCGCGGAAATCCTTCAGTCCGTCGAACGGGGTGAGCACGGGGTTGCCCTCATACTTGGTGAATGTGCGGCCGTTGTCGTTACTGTAGGCCACGCATTGCACCTCGTCGTGGTTCACGCTGTTGTTGGTATAGATGGCGATGATGGCGTCCTTGCCAAATCCTGCCGTGTTGCGCTTGTCGACCACCGAGCTACCCGAGAAGATATGTCCCATGGTATCGCGTGCGATGGCGGGCTCCAGGTTCTCCCAGTGCAGCAGGTCCTTGCTCACGGCATGTCCCCAGTGCATGTTTCCCCACTTCGATCCGTAGGGGTTATACTGGAAGTAAAGATGATACTCGCCGTCCTTGTAGACCATGCCGTTGGGGTCGTTCATCCATCCGTAGAGCGGTGTGAAGTGGTACGACGGACGGTAATAGTCGGTGTTGGCGGTATCAAAGGTGTCGCTGAGTTTCATCAGACTGGTGGCGATCGATCCTTCCTTCAGGCCCAGGAACTTCACCGTGGCCTTGTCGGCCTTGCCCAAGGCGAAGGGCACATAGTAGTCGACGCCGTTCTGTGCGAGGCGCACATCCATCCAGGTGTCGGCCTTCGAGCCGGTGGAGAGCATCACCTGGGCCTCATCTTTCTCCTCCTGCACGGGCAGCAAGAGGTAGTGAGTGGGATGCGATACGCTAACGATGGTGGTGTCGCCACGGTGCGATATGTTCATGTTCTGTGCTGTTGCGGACAGAGAGGTTGCTGCGACCAGGCCGACGGCCATGGTCATGATGGTATTCTTTTTCATGGTTTTTGATTGTGTTATGAGTAATAAGGTTGATGGATTCTTAGAACTTGAGCGAAGCGTTGACCTCGATGGTGAACGGGCGCAGGTAGCTTCCGGTCATAATCTGGTTCTTGATGTCCTTGGCCTCGTCCTTGGTGATGAGCTCGGCTCCTGCTATGCTGCCCTTGGCGCCGGTCTGGTTGAGGAAGTTGACCACGGTGCAGCCCAGCGAGAGACGCTTGTTGACCTGCCAGTTGACACCGCCAAAGGTCTCCCAGTGGCCATTGAAATAGTAGGCCTCATTGATGTTGGCGTAGGTCTTGCTGAAGTAGCGGAAGCTGGTCCAGAGCTTGATGTCCTTGGTGATCATGTAGCTGGGGTCGAGCTCAATGAGTATCTCGGGAATCTCGGCCACGGTGTTTCCGGTGGCGTTGATGGTGCCCGTGTAGCCGTCGTTGAAGGTAACCGAGGTCTCAAACTTCTGGTAAGTGGGCTTCTGGTAGGTGAAGAGGCAGTGGAAGTCGAATCCCTTGAACGGGTGCATCACGGCGTCGGTGGTCCATCCCCAGGTCTGAATGTCGTAAGAGAGCGGCGCGGCCTTGATTTCGCTGCCATGCTGGAGGTTGAGCGTTGAGTTGTTGTTGGTCTTCGAGATGTAAGAGAACATCGATGTGAGGCTCAACCATGCGTTGTTGTAGTAGATGCCCACGCGGCCCAGCGGCACTGAGATCTTGTCGGTGTTGGGCATGGTGGCGGGTGCGAACGCCTCAAACTTAGGATGCTGCACGATATAGGTGAAGTCGCCGGTGAATCCGAAGTTGGGGGTCAACTTATACGTGGCGGCGAGCGAGAGGTCGTAGTTCACCCAGTCGTAGCTGAGCTTTGCCGGTGCGATGACGGTTCCGTCGGCTGCCGTGGCGCCCAGGTGGTAGTCGGCAAAGCGACCCACATAGTTACCGGCGGCGTTCTTCACAGCGGCGTTCTCGCCGTTGAGGCTCTGCCATTCGAGGCGTGCGCCATAATAGAGGTTGAACTTCGGTGTCACGTCCCAGTCGTGGGTGAGATAGAGGGCGAGCTTGTTCTCGTGGCCCTTGTAATACTCCGAGGCGTTCTTGTTGAAGTCGTAGAAGTAGCTGTCGCGCTTGTTGGCGTCCCAGAGGCGCACGGCATAGCTGCCATCGGCGGGCACACTCTGGTCGTACATGGTGGTGTTGGAACAGTAGTCGATGTTGTAGAACCACTCGTTGAGGCCGAGACGGAGCGTCGAGTTGCGCCATTGCTTACTGAGCTCTGAGGTGAAAAGGAACTCGTCGATGGTGCCGGCGTTCAGGCACGACATGCGGGTCTGAACGTATTGGCCCTCATAGGCTTTCTGTTTTCCGTCGATATCGGTAAACTGGTAGTTGTAGGCCGCTTGGTTTTCCTGGCTCTTCAGGTCGATGATGGCCATCGGCGTTTGGTAAACCATGGCGCCACGGCTGTGGTCGTAACGGGCCACCACCTTCCACTCCAATCCGTTGTCGAAGCGGTACTTGTTCATCAGCGAGAGCTCGCTCGAGCGGTTCAGGCAGGCGTCGTAGAGCGTGGTCTGCTCAAGTTGGCCCGTGCGCATGTTGCGATAGGTCATGGTGTTCTCGGTGGGCAGGTACGATGTGGTGCCGAGCTTAAACTTTCCATACTCCTTCACGCTGCCATCGCCCACATAGATGAAGGGCGCGCTCTGCGTGGCGTAGTTGTAAACGTTGTGGCTGTTGCTGTATTTGTAGCCCACGGTAAACTCGCCCGCGTTGTTGTCGTAGCGCTTGGTGACGAGCGCCTTGTAGATCTGGGTGCGGTCCTGGTAGGGTGTCGACTTGATCTTGAAGGTTCCCGGGTCGAAGTCTTGGTACATGTTCACGCTGTAGAACCAGTTCTTTCCCATGTCGCCATTGAGGTTGAGCGAGAACTCCTGCAGACCGAAGTGGTTGCTCTTGTAGTTGAGCGTTCCATTGAAGCCTTTCTCTCCGAGCTGTGTGAACGAGTTGACGGCGTAGCCGATGTTGCCGGTGGTGATGGCCGTCTCGGCAATTTTCAGCAGTCCCTGATGGCTGAGGCTGGCGTCGCCTCTCCACAAGGTGTTCAGCGTATGCGGATTGGTGGCGTAGGTAACGGGCAGGCCGTTCTCCAACACATTGACATCGGCCGAGGGCAGGCCAATCTGAATCTCGCGCGGGCCATTGGCGCTGGCTGCGTTGAGCATCACGTTACGGTTGCCTTCTTCCTTAGAATGCGACGAAGCGTGCTCTTCTTGTGCGGCGGCGTTCATGCATACCATAAGAAGCATCATGCTGCCCATTGTTGTTACTATCGATTTCATGCTATTGATTGTTTAGGGTTGTTGAAATTGAAGTCTGTCGCAAAATTATGTAGGAATATGACTATCTGCAAGAACAAAATGTTCGTAAGCCCAAACGATTCGTTCATGGTAACAATTGTTGCAGACAACGAACGATCTGTTGCATTCATGGGGCGTTGCTTGGGTTGAATAGCCCCATGATTGGCGTTGGAACGGCAAGAAAACGACCATGGAATGTGGCAAAATACGGCAACGAGGCTTTTTTTAGAATAAAAATCGATGTTTTTGTTCCTAACAGCCCATATTTGCACTATCTTTGCAAACGATTGCGAGGCGCTCGGCCATAAGAGAGCAAGCTCTCATGGCGCTCACTGGCACGATCCCTAAATACGATAGGCGGCGCCGATGACATTATTTTACCCTAAACCGCGTTCATGAAACCGTTTAAATCCCTACTCTACCTAATAGCCACCCTGGGCGTACTGGCCTTCGCTTCGTGCGGACAGCGACATCCTAAGTATGTTATTGGTGTGTCACAATGCAGCGAAGACGTGTGGCGCGACAAGCTCAACAACGAGTTGCGCATAGCGGCTTTCTCAGCGAACGACGTCGACCTGCGTATCTCGTCGGCCGCCGACGACGTGGCATTGCAAACCCAACAGATCAACAAGTTTGTGGAAATGGGCGTCGACCTGCTGATTGTGGCACCCGGACAGATGAAGGTGTCGGGGGCCATTGAACGCGCCTACGACAAGGGCATACCCGTCATCGTGTTCGACCGGCGCACCCATTCCAACAAATACACGGCTTTCATTGGCGCCGACAACGAAGAGATGGGGCGCAACATGGCGCGCTACCTCTCAAGCCAAGTGAAGGGGAACGGCCGCGTCCTGGAGATATGCGGCCTCTACACCTCGTCGCCCTCCATAGCACGCCGCCGCGGTTTCGACATGGAGGCGGCACAACACAACAACCTGCAGATTGTGGAACACATAGAGTGCGACTGGACTGAGCAGCAGGCTTACCGACAGATGGACTCGCTATTGTCGGCTCCTCACGCCGCCTTCAATTACGTCTTCGCCCACAACGACCGCATGGCCGTGGGAGCCAAGAATGCTGCACGCAAGCACGGGCTCGACCTCAACGCCATACATTTCATAGGTATCGACGCCATGGCACATAAGGGCGGCGGCATGCCAATGGTGAGAGACGGTGAGCTGATGGCCTCCTACATCTACCCAACACGAGGCGACAAGGTGATGAAACTGGCCATGGACATCCTCGAGAAGCGACCCTACAAGCGCGAGAACCTGCTGTCATCTGCCTTGGTGACGGTCGAGAACGTAAACGTGCTGCTCAACCAGGAGGAGGAACTCGAGCGACAGACCGACAATCTCTTGTCCCTGCGACGTCGCGTGGAGACCACCACCAACGCCTTCGACACGCAGCGCAGCTACCTCTTCATGCTTCTCTTCCTCGTGGCCATGCTTCTCGCGGCATGCGCATTGGCCATCAAGGCTTACATGGGCAAGAAGCGATACAACGCCCAACTCAAGGAGAGCATGGTAAAGCAGCGCAAACTCACCGACGACATGGAGCGCATGACACAGACGCAACTGCGCTTTTTCACCAACATCTCACACGAGTTGCGAACACCACTGACACTCATCGCAGGCCCCGCCGACCAGTTGGCCGAGAACCCGACCATCGTGGGAGAGCCACGTAGACTGGTGGAGATGATTCGGCGCAACGTGGGAATCCTCTCACAAATGGTGAGCGAAATACTGGAGTTTAGAAAGATTCAGAACGAGAAAGCCAAGCTCACGCTCAACCATTTCGACCTGGCCCACGAACTGCGCCTGTGGAGCGACGACTTCAAGGCGGTGGCCGAGCGACGCGGCATCAGGCTGAGCGTGGAAGTGCCGACCGACGCTTGCTGGGTGATCGCCGACCGGGAGAAGGTGGCGCACATCTTTTTCAACCTCATGACCAATGCCCTGAAGTACACGCCGCCCAAGGGAAATGTCACCACACGCCTCTGCCACGACAACGATAGCTACACCATTTCCGTAGCCGACACAGGAAAAGGTCTGAGCGATAACGACCAACAGCATATCTTCGAGCGCTTCTACCAAGCGGCAGACGCCGTGGGAGGAACGGGCATCGGACTGGCCATCGTCAAGGCTTACGTAGACCTGCACAACGGACAGATGGGCGTGGAGAGCCAGCAGGGCAAGGGAAGCACCTTCAGCTTCACCATACCCGACTCGCAACCGGGCTACGACGCCTCCCAGGACAAGCAGGCGCAGGTGAAAGCCGACACGCTACTGGCCGACGACTACTCGGTGAGCGACGTGGCGGCAGAGCACAACCGCGCCCTTGTGACGGGGACGGAGGACTACGACAACGACCGTCCACTGCTGCTCATCATCGATGACAATGTGAGCATGCGCGCTTACCTGCGATCGATCCTCGCACCCCACTACAACGTGATGGAGGCGCAGAACGGCGAGGAGGGACTGGCCGTGGCGCGCAAGAATGTGCCTCAACTCGTGGTGTGCGACGTCATGATGCCTGTCATGGACGGACTGGAGTTTTGCCGACTGCTGAAGGCCGACTTGTCGACCAGCCACATCCCCGTGGTGCTGCTCACGGCACGCACACTCGAGGAACAGCGCGCCGAGGGTTACGCCACGGGCGCCGACTCGTATATCACCAAGCCGTTCGCCGCCGAAACGCTACTGGCGCGTGTGGCCAACCTGCTGAAGAGCAGGGTGCAACTGCGCCGTATGTTCACGGGAACCACCACCGAGCAGGAGGAGCAAGAGGCGCTCAGCGCAAAGGACCAGACATTTGTGGAACAATTGCGCAAAACCATCAAGAGCCACATTCCCGACGCCAACTACTCGGTGGAAGACCTGGGCGAGGAGATGGGACTGAGCCGCGTGCAGCTCTATCGCAAGGTGAAGGCGCTCACGGGCTACACGGTGGTCGACCTGCTGCGCAAGGCCCGTCTGGCCCGCGCCAAGCGACTGCTCGAAACCACCGACAAGAACATTTCGGAAGTGGCCTATGAGGTGGGCTTCTCCACACCGTCCTATTTTGCCAAGCGCTTCAAGGAGGAGTATGGCGTGAAGCCGGGCGAGGTGCAATAGGCGCATCTGCCCGAGGCAAGCAGCCTATAGGCGGTAACGCCACATGTGAAGATTTTTGGGTAAAAAGTTGTGCGGCGTTTTTGCGCGAAATAGCGAGCGAAAACGCCGTTTTTATGCATTTTTGCGATCAAACCGGAGGCTCGGTTTTGCCGTTAGGCATCTTTCGAGTTGCAATACATGCCTAACCGTGTCTTGAAAGACCATGTTTCGTGCCTCGAAAGGTAAGGGATCGTCATGCGAAAGGCCATGTTTCGCAAGGCAAAATGCGAAATGTGGAGGGCGGAATGTGGAGCTCAGAACACAACTTATTGAATATCAAGCGATTGGATAAAATCGCTAAGAATGGCGTATTTCGGCCAAATAGTTCCGTCGTGGAAAAGAAATGTGTAGATTGATGTATAGATTGTTGCGAAGATTTACTCATAAACGCCATTCTTTGTTGGCCTTCCTTTCCTTGGGGCATCTTAGGGTTCGCATCAGCGCCCATCGGTTGCCAAGTGGCAACACATAGGCCATCGCAAGGTGTGAAAAGTAATGCCGTTGGATTCCTAAAACTCTCCAATTTCAAAAGTTTATGGTATCGGATTCCTAAAACTTTCGATTTTCCGAAGTTTATGGTATTGGATTCCTAAAACTTTTTATTATCTTTGCATACGACAGGCGGCGCTCGGCCATTAGAGAGCGAGCTCTCATGGCACTCACTGGCACTGTCCTTGCAATACGAACCATTACTTGTGCGGCCTATGAAAAGGATAAAACGTGATGCTTATCTCAACAAACTGATTGAGTTTAAGGACAAAAATGTGATAAAGGTTATCACAGGCATTCGTCGCTGTGGTAAGTCGACGCTGATGGAGATTTACCGCGATTGGTTGTTGGCACATGGTGTTGGCAACGAGCAAATAGTGTATATCAACTTTGAAGACTTCGACAATTATACATTGCGCGATCCGCATGCGCTCTACGCTCACATCAAACCATTATTGCGCAACGACTCGATGCTTTACATTTTCTTCGACGAGATACAGCATGTGCGCGAGTTTCCCGATGTCATTAACAGCCTCAACATCAAGCCCTTGGTAGACCTTTACGTAACGGGGTCTAACGCTTACATGCTCTCCTCGGAGATAGCCACGTTGCTATCGGGCAGATACGTTGAGATACCCATGCTTCCGTTGTCGTTCCGCGAGTTTGTGGGGGCCACCCAGTATGGCGACAACCTACAAAAGGCTTATAACGATTACGTTACACGAAGCAGCTTTCCCTATACGCTCGAGTTTGAAACCGATAGCGCCATACGCGATTACCTCAGTGGCATATACGATACCATTGTGGTGAAAGACATCATGACGCGCAAGAAATTTGGCGATGTGATGATGCTCGAAAGCGTTATAAGGTTCATCGCCGACAACATCGGAAACATCCTCTCAACAAAGCGAATAGCTGACATCATGACGGCTGATGGGCGCAAGATAGACCAAAAAACGGTGGAGAAATACCTGTCGTCGCTCTGCGAAACATTCTTCATCTACGAAGCAAAACGATACAACATCAAAGGCAAACAACTGCTCAAGACGCTGGGAAAATACTATCTGGTAGATGTTGGACTGCGCCGCATGTTGCTCGGTTCGCGCTCGTATGATGTGGGGCGCGTGCTCGAGAATGTGGTTTACATCGAGTTGCTGCATCGCCAAAACCAAGTGTATGTAGGCAAAACCGACGATCAGGAGGTCGACTTCGTAGCCATTGGCAGCGAAGGCATTGCCTATTATCAGGTGGCAGCAACCGTGCGCGACGAAGCTACGCTAACCCGCGAACTTGCTTCCTTGAAGAAGATAAACGACCAATATCCCAAATACATCCTCACGCTCGACGACGATCCCACTGCCGATTACGACGGCATACAACGCATAAACGTATTGGAATGGCTCTTAGCTCCAACAGGAGCCTAAGCAAAACTTGCCATAAGACAGTGCTGCATAGACGGTCAGCCCATCCGTCCACACGCTGCTACAAAAAAAATTGAAGGCCACCAGGGGCTCGCTTGCCCGAGGTGACCTTTTTGAAAAGAGAGTAATTGAAAAAGTTGTCTCTCCGAAGGATGGGGGTGATCCTGTAGGAATGATGTGTCCTTCATTGAAACATGGACTCTCCGCGAAGTGTACTCTTGCGTGATAGGGGATCCTTTCTTCTCGCAGAAATGTCCTTATGCGTTAGGCGGCCGTTACTCTCTCACAGGGTGGCCACCCTCTCATCTTTTGTTTGGCCGCACCCTATCGCAGGGTAGCAGCCTCTCTCTTACACAAATTTCTATTTATATGGGTGCATCCTAATGCATGCGTCGCGGCTGGTGGGAAAAGGAACTGGCGGCCGTTCCGCCAGTTCCCGAGGTCGTCGCTCGACCTCTTATCCTCCCACTAACCATGGGGTCAATCCTTGCGGGTGTTGACCCCGGTCGCTCCCACAACCTAAGTTGGGGAGCGTTTTGGTTGTCGTCTGCGTCGCGATCGCAGCGTTGTCGTCGTCAATCTGTTGTCGTCTGATTCGTCAATCCGTCGTCTGTCGATTCGTCAATCGTCCTCCTTTGTTATTCCATTCTGTTGTCGTCTGATTCGTCAATCCATCGTCTGTCGATTCGTCAATCGTCGTCTGTTAATGCGTCGTCTTATTCTCGTCGTCTTAGGGGATGGGGCGTCAATGGTTCACACTGCGATTCGCGACGGGCCCATTGCGTATTGTTGGGCCTTAATCTCAGTTGCAAATATATAACAAAAACTACAAAACAAACAGGATATTTCTTACAAAAAACGGCCAAAATCTTACATTTTGGCCGTTTTGTTGTAACATTCGATGTAACATTTTCGCAAAATCGCCCATTTCGTGTAACAATTATCAAAATGTGACACGTTTACAGGGCATCCGTCATGTGTTAGGGCAAAGCTTGGAACAGACGGATGGTTACGGGCTGAATGGGCGTCTGCCTACTCGTAGCGGCGATGAAACGCGAGGAGCAGCAGGAAGCCAATGGCCACGAAGGGCATGCCCACCATGGCGGGCCAGGCATAGCCCATGCCCCAGCTGATGGGCAGTCCGCCAAGGAACGCACCCGCCGCATTTCCGAAATTAAAGGCTATTTGGATACAGCAACCGCCAAGCATCTCGCCGCCTTTCGAGTGTTCGATGATGAGCAACTGCTCGGGTGTGCCCATGCCGAAGAGGCATCCGCAGCACACAAACATCAGGGCCAAATGCACCAGGCCCCACTCCACCGTGAAGAACACGGCCAACAGGGCCAGTCCGGCCACGCCCTGGAGCACCATGGCCGTGAGGCCGGCCTTGTACTTATCCGACATCCAACCGCTCAGGAGGTTGCCTATGACCATGCCCAAGCCGGCCACGGCCATGTAGAGCGGCAGCAGCGAGGCCGACAATCCGCCCTCGTCGACCAGTGCCGGCGATATGTAACTGTACCAAGCCAGGATGCCTCCGTTGCCAAACATCGTGGCAAGGATAATGAGCCACGGGTCGAGATGGCGCAGAAAGCGGAACTGTCCCTTGTAGCCCGAGCCGGGAAGGGGGTCGAGGTTGGGCACGAATCGGGCCACCAGCAACAAATCAGCCAAACTGCCCACCGCGATCACCGCGAAGGCCAGTCGCCACGAGAGGGCACCCGAGAGCAGCGTGGCCACGGGATTTCCCAAAAGGTTGGCAAACGTCATTCCGGCGCACATGATAGCCACGGCACGCGTCTTGTGGCTCTCATCGGCCAACCGATACGCCACAATGGTTCCCACGCCATAATAGGCGCCATGGGGCAAGCCGCTGATGAAGCGGGCTGCCAACAGCCACACATAGCTCTGCGCCGTGACCGAGAGCAGCGCGCCGATGAAGACAAGCGACACCAAGCCCAGGAGGATGTGTTTGGGGCGCAACTTATGAAGGACTATGAGAAACGTGGCCCCTACGCAAACGCCCAGGGCGTAGATGGAGATGGCGTGTCCCGCCATGGGAATGGAGATGTTCAGGTCGCGGGCCAAATCGGGCAAAATACCCTCAATCACAAATTCGGCCATACCCAGCAAGAATGTTCCTACGGCAAGCACCAACAGGCTGCCCAATCCTTTTACCAGCATTTAAGTAGTGTTGTTATGTGTGTGTTACGAAGGTGGCGGCTACCTGCCCCACCGCTATCCTAAAAGCGGGTGCAAAGTTACAAAATTCCCTTCAATCGCTACACGCCATCACCCCACAAAAAGACGAAGGGCACATCTACATGACATGAATCATGAGGATGCGCCATTCGTAGGGCGGAACGATATGCGATGGTGACGCGGCAACGTGTTGGAGCGCGCGTCGTAGGATCGTTTTGCGGGTCTCTATCGCTTGGGCAACGCGTGTGTGGCCACGGGTTGCAGCGTATCGAAGTTGTAGAGGGTGATGGCGCCATCGGCCATGATGCCCAGCGTGGGTGGGTTGCCGCCCTTGGGGAAGGTGATGGAACCCGTGTTGCAAACGAGGCAATGGGCGTCGTTCTCGGCCAACTCCCAGAGGTGGGTGTGACCGTAAACCACGGCGTCGAAGCGTCCGGGCGGCAGGTTCTCCTTATTATATACGTGGCCGTGGGTGAGCAATATGCGGCGCCCATCATCCACAAGCACCGTGTAAGTGCCAAGGATGGGGAAATGGAGCAGCATCTGGTCGACCTCCGAATCGCAGTTGCCGCGAACGGCCACGATGTCATCGGCCATGGCGTTGAGCAGATTGGCTATGCCGGGTGCGTCGAGGCCCTCGGGCACTCCGTTGCGCGGGCCATAATTGAGGATGTCGCCCATGAGCAGCAACATGTCGCAATGCTGGGCTTTGTAGAACTCCAAGGCACGGCGCAGGCAGGGCAGCGAGCCGTGGATATCGGAAAGAAGCATGTATCTCATCGTGAAAGATAATTAAGCAGGTCCTTGTTACTGGTCATGCGGCGCAGGCGACGCAACGCCTTGTCGCGTATCTGGCGCACCCGCTCTCGCTTGAGCCCCATCTTCTCACCGGTCTCAGCCATGTTGAGCTGGGGCGTGTCGATGCCGTAAAGGCAGGCGGCCACCTGACGCTCGCGCTCGTCGAGGCGTGCCACCAGTCGGGCCAGCTCCTCGATGACACTTCGGTCCTCCATCTGCCTACTGGGGTCGATGGCGTGCGGATTGGCCACCACACGACCTAAGCTCAGGTCCTGACTGCCGCCCACGGGAGCGTCGATCGACAACGGATGGCTACGGCGCTTCTCCGCCTTCACATCGCCCTCGCGGGGCACGCGGTAAAGACCGGTCTGCTGCTCAATGGCTTGCTGCATGGCATCGCGGATGTAGGGCGCCGCGAAAGTAACGAAACGCTTGCCGCGACTGCCGTCGAACCTTGCGGCGGCGCGCATCATGCCAATGTTTCCCTCGCTGATAAGGTCCTCCACGGGAAGGCCACTCCCTGCGTATTGGTGGGCCAACGACACCACGTAAGTGAGGTTGGCGGTGGTGAGGTCGGCCAGTGCCTGCTGGTCGCCTTGCTGGATACGTTCAGCCAACTGTCGCTCCTCGGCGTCGGTGAGGAGTCGCTCTTGCTTGATCTCGTCGAGATAAGCGTCTATCGATTTCTTTTCATTCATGGTGATGCAGTCGTTTAAGGGGATGAAAGGCTATTATATTCCTGCGTCGAGCAGCATGTCGGCCACCTCCTCGGGGGTGTTGTAGTCCATGCCGAAGGCCAACTCTTCGTCGGTAAACTCTTGGGCGAGCTCGGCAGCCTCCTCGTCGCTGATGCGCCGGCGACCGTCGTCGTCGACCGCGCTGAGCAAGGCTTTCAATACTAAGTTGCGGTATTCGGTTACGTTTTGCATATCGCTATGTGTTGTTTGGGATGGTTTATCAAGGGATGGGGTGTGGCTTACGGAAGGTTTAACGATGGCTCGTTGTGGAACGGAAGGTGCCGCAGGGCGCAAGCGTTAGTCGCTGATGGCCCTGAGCAAGCTGATGAGCGACCGCGGATTGGACCACGAGAAGCTGGGCATGGCGACCGCCACCTTGTAGGCTTGGCGCTTGTTGCGTGGCAAGGCATGGTCGATGTAACGCTCGTGTACCTTCACCCATTTGCCTCGGTAACGGAAGTAATACACGTCGGTGTAGGGCAACTCGAGGTCTTCCTCGTTGGCCATGAGGGCCGTAGAACTAAGCATCAGCGAATTGACCTGCATGTCGGTCATGTTCCTACTGTTCAGGATCTGCTGCCTAAGCGACGCCATGTCGATGTAAGTGGCTTTGTAAAGGGCGTTGTCGCCCACCGTGTCGACGCGCCAAAAGAGCAGGGTGTCGATGCGCTCATAGTGGCGATCGTCGAAGTCGACGCTCTTCACCGTAGCCCTGTTGGCCTCCATAATGCGGCCTTGCGGGTTGCGATAGACCAGCACACTGCCCTTGAGCAGCACGTTGGCCTGCGCCGCCTTGACCACCTTACCACTGGTGAGCGTCACCAAGGCGGGGCGGAAGTTGGCATAAGCCATGGTGCGCCGTTGCAGCGTATCGGCTTGTGCCATGGCGCTTGTGGCGCACATCCAGGTGGCAACTATCAGGACCCATCGGGTTACGACATTCATCTTCTTGTATTTCGTTTTATCAAAGATACTGCTTTCGCCCCATAAAGGGAAGACCCCGGCCATTATTTTAACGCATATTAACCGTCTCGCCACGCTGCGATCGGTCGGCCAACGCCTCATCCAAGCGAACCGTTGGTTTTAGATACGGGCTTCTCCGGCCTTAGACGGGCACCCTGAAGAGCTTAGAAAAGCACTCGGCTGGTCTTAGACGAGCACCCTGAAGGAGGGCGCAACGAATGGTCCACGCCATGCGTTCGCACCCTTGCGACTTCATCCCACTACCTCTGTGAGGGCTTGGTTGAGCTGCAGGATGTCGTCGTCGGTGGTGGCCCAACTGGTTACGAAGCGACACAAGAGGTTGCCGTCGGGACGGGCACACCACACCTCGAAGGCGATGCGCTGCATGAGTTGTTCCTTCTGCGCAACGCTGAGGATGACGAATTGCTGGTTGGTCGGACTGTCGACGCCCATGCTCAGGCCATGGTTGAGGAAGCATTGGCGCACCTCATAAGCCTTCTCAATGGCGTGGCGAGCCACCCGAAGATACAGGTTGTCGGTGAACAAGGTGTCGAACTGCAGGCCGAGCATGCGCCCCTTGGCCAACAATGCGCCATGGCGCTTAATGATGGTGAACATGTATCGGGGCGCCTTCATGTTGGTAAACACCACAGCTTCGCCAAACATGGCACCCACCTTGGTGCCGCCAATATAGAACACATCGCAATGGCGGGCCAGAAAAGGCAGGTCGATGTCGGCGCCATCGGCCATCAGTCCGTAGCCCAAACGTGCCCCATCAACGTAGAGCTTCAGGGAGAAGCGGCGACAAACCGTATAGATCGCCTCCAGCTCGGAGCGCGAATAGAGCGCCCCCAACTCCGTGGGCAACGTGATGTAGACCATGCCCGGCTGCACCATGTGCGGGTAAGTTTCGTCGGCCAAGAAGGTGGTCATGTATTGTTCGATGGCCTCCGCGGTTAGCTTTCCGTTGGTATCGGGCAGGGTGATGACCTTATGGCCGAAAGCCTCGACGGCGCCCGACTCATGCACGAAGATGTGGCCGTTCTGCGCCGCGATAACTCCCTCGCACCCTTGGAGCACCGAATCGATCACCGTGGTGTTGGTTTGCGTACCACCCACGAGGAAGAACACCTCGGCGTGGGGCATGTCGATGGCCTCGCAAATGCGCCTCTTGGCGCTCAAGCAATGCTTGTCGAAGCCGTAACCGCTGGCCTTCTCATCGTTGGTTTGCGTGAAGCGCTGCAATATTTCGGGCAGCATGCCGTTGTTATAGTCGCTCTCAAACGAGGTCATTTCTATTGTTTTTGAATGTGGAACGTGGGTGAAGGATGATTGGTCTAATGATCGATTTGGGATTATTTGCTGGTGAGGTGCAGGAAGCGCGTGATGCGATGGCCGAGGCTCCGGTCCTTATTGTCGATGAAAGCGTCGAGCACCAAACTCTTCGACGACAAGGGAATGAGGTCGTAGTCGGCAATGGCGGCAGGAATCAAGCAACTGTTTCCTTCCTTCAGCAACAGCTCATCGCCGGTGGATCGCACAAGGATGCGGGTGTCGCCCTTGATGCTCATGGTGATGATAAAGCTGTCGTACTTGAGCAGGTTGCGATGGAACGGCTGCGCAATGTCGTTGACACGAACGCTGAAATAAGGCGTATCGAGCACCGGGTTGGCACGGTTCTCCTCACTCTGATAGGCCGTTTGATACTCGGCCTCCACATGGTAATCGACGGCCTCGGCAGCCAAGTCGACATGCAACTGGCGCGGCTTGCCATCCAAACCCGGGCGATTGTAATCGAAGATGCGGTAAGTGAGGTCGGACGACTGTTGGATCTCGGCCAGCAGAATGCCGCTACAGATGGCGTGAACACGGCCCGCCGGAAGGTAAAACACATCGCCAGCCTTCACCTCATGGCGCGCCAACACATCGGTGATGGTGCCATCCTCAATGCGTTTCTTAAACTCATAGTTGGTGATTTGCGTCTTGAAGCCCGCATATAAGTAACTGCCCGGCTCGGCATCGATGACATACCACATCTCGCTCTTGCCCATCTTGCCATGCACCCGGCGAGCCATCTCGTCGTTGGGATGCACCTGAATGCTCAGGTCGCGCTTGGCATCGATGAACTTAGCCAACAACGGGAGTTCATGATACTTGTCGTACACCGACTTTCCCAAGATGTCCTCGGGTGCTTGCGCGATAACCGACACAAGGTCTTGGCCCGCCCATTCGCCATTGGCCACAATGCTCTTGCTCGACGGCACGGCGCTCACCTCCCAGCTCTCGCCTATCGGTTCGGTTGAAGCGGGAAGGCCCTTGTATGGACAAAGACGATTGCCGCCCCATACAACGGTATGGAGATTCGGCTGAAACAATAACGGATACAACTTCATAATATGTGCTTTTTCCTAATTCCTTATACAATCTTCCCCTGCGTTGGACGACCTGCCATCGGGTGTTTCGTGGGCGATCGTCGCGCCCTTCATTCCCGCAGATGAGCCGTTTTGCACACGACCGTCGGACCATTCGGCCCCAACGCTTAGGTCGTTCGCGCGCATCCAACAGGGGGTCCCTTATCGTTTAAACGACCTCAGAGAGGTTATTATTATGCGGTTCGCCACCTTTTTCTTTCTCCCGGTAGTTGATGGGCGACAGGCCCACTTGCTTCTTGAAGAACGTTCCGAAGGCCGAGGCGTTGGGAAAGTGGAGGCAATCGGCTATCTCCTTCATGCTCTTGTCGGTGGTGGTGATGAGCGACACGGCCTTCTTCGTGATGGCTTTGAACACCAGTTGCTGCACGGTGCTTCCCGACACCGACTTGACCAACGTGGTGAGATACTTGGGCGACAGGCAGAGACGGTCGGCATAGAATCGCACCCCACGCTCCTGCATGTAATGATGGTCGATGAGGCGCATGAGCTGCATGTAGGTCTCCAGTCGGCGGCTCGGCGCTTGGTCGCCCTCCTTCGATAGCTCCCGAAAGATGCCACATAGCCTATAGGTGAGCGACAGGAGAAGCAAGCGGCGCTCATTGGCGGCAAACACATTGTTCTCGGTGTTGTCAGCGGCCAGCAGTTCTGAGTATTTGGTGAGCTCATCCTCATGGCCGGTGTGCATCACACGGCACGCCTTGGGGTTGACAAGCTCCATAAACTTCATGCCCACGACGGTGTTTCCCAGGATCTCACGAATGGAGTCGACCCGATAAAGGATAATGACCACCGAGCAATCGGCACTATGGCGCACCACGGAGAAATAGGCGTCGCGGGCAAGGAAGGCCGTCTCGCCCTGCTCAACCCTATACTCCACACCCTCGCAGCCCAACGCAAACGAGCCCGACGTGCACACGATGATGCCCACATCAGCCACGTGATAGTTGTCGAAAAACGCCTTGGGGAACGAGGATATGTTGCCACACGAGCAACAGATGTCCTCGTCATTGGCTATCTGCCGCTCGAGCAGATGAATGCCATAGCTATTGTTTTTCATTGCTTCTGCCGTTTGTTTGCGGCGAAGTTAGCAAAAATAATCTATACAACAACAGTAAGGGACGTTGAATTTTGCCATTGACTGCAATTCTTCAACGCCCCTCACCCTATGCCAACGGCTTCTCTCGCCATGGCCAACGGTGGTCGGGCGACCCTCCATGCCGCCTCCCACGCCACGTCAACCCATTGGAAATCAATACCGTATGTAATATTCCCGGGTATCGTGGGATATGTCGCGCTTGGGCCACGGCACCACCAACATCAGTCCGGCGAGGATGATGCAAGCATAGATGGTCCATCCCGACATCTCCTTGATGGCCGACAACGTGGCCTGCACCTGCACCTGACCCTTGGTCGACAGGGCCGCCATGTTCTGCGCCTCGGTCTCGCTCTTGCCCTGATACTGCATGCCCCGCGCCGTCCGGTCGTAGGCAAGAGCCGTTTGGGCATTGGTGCGGTCGTAGTCGTGGGCATAACGCGTGATGTAATATTGCTGGCGATACTGGAACACCGTTTGGTAAAGGGCCGATCCGATACCTGGCGCAATGACCATACGCACGGTCAACATGATGCACACCCACGTGGACAACAGTTTATAGGGCATGCGCTGGTTGGCATACACGGCGATAAGCGAATAGAGCAGCATCATGCCAGTGGCGCGTATGACGACGGGCCATTTCATGCGCTCCAACAGACCCGCCGTCTGCACCTCAAAGTACATAAACAGCGAGGCGGCTGCTATCAGCACGAAGCCCAGGGCGAAGAACCACTTGAAATGGACGCCCTTGTTGTTGAGCAAAAGGATGACGACCAAGCCGATGAAATAGCCCAGCAACACCCAGTTGCCGAGGGCGGCCACCTGGATTTGGTCGGTCTTCATGCCCACCCCCACAAAGATGTTGACGAGCATGGAGCTGGAGTTGCACACCATCAGGCCGATGAAGAGCAATATGCCGCCCTGAATGCTACGCGACTTAAAGGCCTTGAGCATGAAGTAAGGCGAGCGGCGCGTCTTCTCCAGGTAGAAGAACAGCAGCGTCGACACCACACAAATGGCTGTGGACCAACGGATATAGGGACTGTCGTACCAATCGTAGACCTTGCCGTAGACCGTTACATAGACAAACGAGCAGCACATCACGCAGAACACCACCACGTTGCCAAACTTGGAGAACGACAGGGGGCAATGCTTCGTGGGGTAGGAATTGTAGGGCATGCACACCAAGGTGATGAGCAAAGCCACGAGGATGGCGCCCAGCATGGCGTAGTAGACCATCTGCCAATGGTAGTTGTAGGCAAACCATGCGGTGATCCATGTGCCGATCTGCCCTAAGAGCATGAAGAAGAAATAGATGATGGGCTGGCTCGCCTTCTTCTCCGTGTCGAGTGCGTCCCATCCCGCCTCGTCGGTCGGTTCGTTGCCCGGCGTCACGTTGCGGGTGGCCTCTATGCCGAAGCCATACTTGATGAGCGTGAACAGGTTGCACATGAGCAGCGTTTGGCGCACGAAGCCCATGATGAGGCTATTGAGCGCCAGGATGAACAAGCTGTCGGTATTGGCGCAGATATAGCTCTGCACCGCCAGCAGCGAGAAGCCCACCAGGCTCATCAGCTTCTGTCGGCGCACACTCACCAGCGCATAGAAGAACGGCGAGAACGCCGCCATGCCAATCGACGTTACGAAGCTGATGAAGGCTATATGTTCAGACTGGATGCCAAGCCCTCCCACCATCTCGCTACTGTTGACGGTGTAGGCACCGCTGACCGTCATGATAGGTATGAAAAGAATGATTAGGAAAGCGATGCCCAAGGGCTTGGGCACCCAGTTATAGAACGGGAAATTCTTCGGCAGGTGCTCGGGCACCGCCGTGTAGATCTCAGCCTGTGTCATTTCTTGAGTTGGGCCTTAACAACAACCATCATGCCCGCCGCCAACTTGTCGTTGTCGGCCTTCTTCAGTCCCACAAACTCGATTCGGACGGGCACGCGCTGCTGAATCTTCACGAAGTTGCCAGCCGAGTTGTCGGTGGGCACGAGCGAATACTTGGAGCCGGTGGCGCCCGAGATGGCGGTGATGCGCCCCTCAAACTCCTTGCCCTCGAAGGCGTCGACGGTCATCAAGACCTTCTGGCCCACATAGAGTTTCTCCACCTGCGTCTCCTTGTAGTTGGCAATGACCCACTTCTGGGTGTCGGGCATGATGTAGGTGATGGTCTGTCCGGCGTTGACGGCCTGTCCCTCCTCGAGCGTTCTTCGCCCAAGCTTTCCGTCGCATGGCGCCGTCACCACACAATAGGAGAGGTTGAGCTTGGCCATCTCCAAGGCAGCCTGGGCGCGCTCAATGGCCGCTGCGGTGTTCTTCTTGCGCGTCTGCACCTCGTTGACACCCGAATAGGCGGCCTTCTGCTGGCGCCGCGTGGCGTCGAGCTTCTTCTTCGTGGCGTTGTATTCGGTCTCAATCTGTTCGAGTTGGATGGGCGTGGCGGCATTGCGGGCCACCAGGTTTTGGTAGCGCTGGCGGTCTTTCTCGAGCTTGGCCAGCCGTATCTCGATCTCGGCGATCGACGCCTCGTAGACGGTGGCCGATGTCTGGGTGGTTTGCAGCGACGCGTCGACCACATTGGCCCCAGCCATGGCGTCCTTCAGCGCAGCCTCAGCCTCCATGACGCGGATGCGATACTCGCGGTCGTCGAGCACGAGCAGCGTGTCGCCCTTCTTCACATCCTGGTGCTCCTTGAAATAGATTTTCTTGATATATCCCGACGCACGCATGTTCACGGGCGAGATATACTGCTCCACCTGCGCGTCGTCGCTCTGCTCATTGCTCTTGTAATCCATGAACATACATGCTATCTTGGCGATGCCCCACACGAGGATGGCCACTCCGATGAGGCTCACCAGCAGTTGGCGTATGCGCTGGCGCTTGAGTTGCTTGGCGGTTACTTCGTGGGCCGACGGCTGGTTATTGTCGACGGGATTGGTGTTGTTGGTCGTATTGTTGTTGTTTGTTTCCATGATGATTTATATTGTCGTTGGGGATTTTTTGACCTTATGGTCCATTAGGGTTTCAGTAGTTTGTCCAACTGTCCGGTGAGTTTCAGCAGCTTGAGGTTCGACACCTGATAGTTATAATGTGCGGTGAGATAATTGTTTTGCGCATCGCTCATGCTCATCTCGTCTTGCAACACCTCGGTCATCGAGGCGATGCCCTCGCGGTAGCGGTCGCTCGTCACCTTATACACATCCTCTGCCAGCAGGTAGTTGTCGCGCTGCTTGCTGAAGTTGCGCTGGTTGTTGGCCAGGTCGTTCACGGCGTTGGCATACTGCGTCTGCATGCCCTTCATGGTGTTTTCGTAAGCGAGCTTGGCGTTGTCGATGTCGACCTGCGCCTTTCGTATCTTCGAACGCTTCTCGAATCCGTCGAACACCGGCACGCGCACCGTCAGGCCGATGCCGTCGGAGCGATACCAATGGTTCGACTCGCCCGAGTGCAACCAATTCTTAAACTTATCGGTGAAGGCCGTGTAGGTCCAGTTGCCGCTGATGGCCACGGTGGGCAGGTAGCCGTCCTTGGCCAGTTTTTTCTGTTGCTCAGCCAGCGTTTGCTGGGTGCGCAAGAGCTGGAGCTCAGAGAGGTTCTCGTCGAGCCCGGTGAGGGCGGCCATGTCAATCTGCTGTATGTTGGCCTTCTCCACGGCGATGGCCTTGTCGGCCGGATAGTCGATCACATACTTCAGCATGTTGTATTGCTGGGTGAGCATGGCCTTGGCGTTGTCGTATTGCACGCTGAGGTTCTCGAGGTTCACGTTGACGCGCTTCACATCCACGCTGAGCGCCATGTCGTTGTCGTGGAAAGCCTGGGTGATGTCGCGCAACTCCTCCAGTCGCTTGATGTTGTCTTTGATGATGCCTATCTGCTCCTCGGTGTTTTGCGCGAGGTAATACATCTTGCTGATCTGCACGATAAGGTCCTCCTTGGCCTTGGCGTAGGAGAGGGTGTTGAGCACATCGAGGGTCTTGGCGATGTTGAGCGCGGTGCGTGCCGTCTGGCTATAGAGCGGCATCTGGAGTTGGACGCTGGCCGACGCGTTATATTGCAACGTGTTGGTTACGTTGTAGGGCTTGCCATAGGCGGAGCCGTCGGTCACCGACACGGGAGGGTCGAAGTTGTCGTTGAGCGCGGCGCCGATGTTGATTTGCGGCAACAGTCGCGAGCGGTTCTCACTGATGTTGTGCTTTCCCTTGAGCACGTTGCCCTCATAAGTCTTGAGGTTGAGGTTTCGCTCAATGCCCATTTTCAGGCATTGCCCCAACGAGAACGTTTCCTGCGCCATGCCATAGCTGGCCAGGAAGACGAAGGAAAATGTGAACAATAATCTTTTCATACCTACATTAAGAATTCGGCTGCAAAGTTACCGAATAATCATGATGTGGGAATATTCATTTACAACCACAAGTTGTTCACATTTTCCCTTTGTACGCTCTTTCGCCCCCATGAAATGCGAATGGGGTAAGAAACGGGGGCGAAAGAGGTAGGATGCTTACGCCTCCACGGTCATGGCGATGACCTGCACGTCGTCGCACGGGCGGTCGCCACGCAGCGTTTTCACGCCCTGGATCTTCTCCACCACGTCGAGCCCGTCGGTCACCTCACCAAACACGGTGTACTGACCGTCGAGATGGGGTGTGCCGCCCACGGTGGTGTAGGCCTGGACCTGCTCCTCGGTGAAGCCGGCGGGATTGGCCTTGCAGATGTCCTCGGCCTCCTTCAGCAGTTGCTCCTGCATGGCCTGCAGTCCGGCGCGGTCGCGGTTGCGACGCATGTTCATAATCTCTTCCTTGTGGAAGCTCACGAGGTCGTTGAACGTCACGGCCACCTGGTTCTGCTTCATCTGCTTCTCCATCTGCTTGAGTTGGGAGGGATTGTAAACGCTTCCCCACACAATGTAGAACTGGCTGCCGCTCGACTCCCTGTTGGGGTTCACCTCATCGCCCAGTCGGGCCGCACACAGGGCGCCGCGCTTATGGAAGAGGTGGGGCTTGATCTCGGCCTGCAACGTGTAGTCGGGACCGCCCACACCGAGCTGCTTGCCTGCCGGCGCGCCCTTCGAGTCGGGGTCGCCGCCCTGAATCATGAAGTCGCGAATGACGCGATGGAACAGGGTGCCATTGTAATAGCCCTCCGAAGCCAACTTCAGGAAGTTGTCGCGGTGAATGGGTGTGTCGTCGTAAAGGCGAACGGTAATGTCGCCCAAGGAAGTGGAAATCTTGATATTTGCCATGGTTTTAATATGCTTGTTTTCTATGATTAGGATGGGTGCCGCCCGCCTTTCCCCGGTTTTGTCGCCGAGGGAGAAGGCGGGAAGCCGTTGCAAAGATACCACTTTTTATCCAACCATCGACCCAAAGCCGCAAGGATTCTGCCATCGAAGATGGTGAATAGAGGGAGGACGACCGTTGCGGGCGACACCCAATTATCGCAACAATCTACATATAAAACTACACATTTCTTTTCCACGATGGAAACATTTGGCCGAAATACGCCATTCTCAGCGATATTACCCAACGGTCTGATATTCAACACGTTGTGCTCCACGCATCCTATTCCACACGCCAAATTCCACGTTTCTTGTCGCGGAACATGCCTTTTCGCAATGCCATCCCTTACCTTTCGAGGCACGAAAGATGGTCTTTCGAGGCAGGGTTGGGCATGTTTCGCAACTCGAAAGATGCCTAAGGACAAATCAGAGCCTCCTGTTGGAGGGCAAAAGCGCATAAAAACGACGTTCCCGCTCGCTATTTCGCGTTAAAACGTCGCACAACTTTTTCACCAAAATATCCAACACATCCTACCTTTCCGCCTGTTGTCCATCAGCCCCATTGCGCCACCCTGCCCCCTTCCCTTGGCCCACGCCCCTGCCAAGGCCCAGCGGCACCCCCACAGCACAGGCAAGAAGTCCCGTAGCCCCGCCACCCACCTACACCTTATAATAATAGGTGGGGCACATAGAAAAAGGAGGTACGAAAGTTTGGTTGGCTACAAAGATTTGCCTAACTTTGCTTCGCCTAAAGATTAGCCCTTTGAAAAGCAATCAGTTAACCCACAGTTGCCAACACACAACAAGAACACGATAAATAGACTATGCTTACAATCGTAATGATTATGATTTGCGGAATAGGTACCGGTTACCTGCTCCGCAATAAGAAGATGGGCGCCATCGGGCGCATCATCACCGCCCTGATATGGGTGTTGCTGTTCCTCCTCGGCATTGAGGTGGGCGGCAATCCGCGTATCGTCAACGGCCTGCAAACGCTGGGCCTCGAAGCCATAGCGCTCACCATCGGTGGGTGCACCGGCAGTGTGCTCTTCGCCTGGGCATTGTGGCGCTACGTGAGCGCCAAGGAGGCCAAGGCCCACCACCAGGAAGGAGGCGAGGCATGAAAGGCAGCCTGATCATCGTAGGATTCTTCGTGCTGGGCATCATCGTAGGTCTGTACCACATCATTCCGCAATCGTTCCTCGATAGCGGCGTGAGCTATTACGCCCTCTGCTGCCTCATGTTCTGCGTGGGCATCAGCATCGGTTGCGACACCACCATTCTCAAGAGCTTCAAGAAGGTGAACCCGCGCCTGATGCTGCTGCCCGTAATGACCATCCTGGGCACCTTGGCGGGATGCGCCGCCGTGTCGGTGCTGCTGGGCCACCGCCAACTCACCGACTGCCTGGCCATCGGCTCCGGCTTCGGCTACTACTCGCTGTCGAGCATCTTCATCACCGAGTATCGTGGCGCCGAACTGGGCACCATCGCCCTGCTGGCCAATATCTGCCGAGAGATCCTAACCCTGCTGGGCGCTCCCCTGCTGGCCAAGTATTTCGGCAAGCTGGCGCCCATCAGCGTGGGAGGCGCCACCACCATGGACACCACGCTGCCCATCATCACACGCGCCTCGGGCGAGAAGTTTATCATCGTATCCATCTTCCACGGGTGTTGCGTCGATTTCTCGGTGCCCTTCCTGGTGACGTTCTTCTGCTCGCTCTAACCCCTACCCACCACTACTAACGACAAAAACCTAACATCTATCATAACCTATGAGAAAATTACTCTGCTCATTCGTCGTGGGCCTCGGCCTATGCTGCGCCCACACAGCGGTGGCCATGGCGGCCGAGGACCGTAAGCAGGCTGCGGCCTCCGACCCCTGGCAAGACGCCACCGTGACCCACATCAACCGCATGCCCATGACGGCCCACTACCTGCCCTTCACCACGGAGAGCGGCGCCTTGGCCCAACTGCGCATGGACGATGCCCAACGCTTCCAACTGAACACCCAGACGGAGCGTCGCCGGTCGCTCAACGGTGTGTGGAAATTCAAACTGGTGAAGAGCCCTGGCTTGGCCCTCACCGATTTCTTCAAGACCTCCTACGACGTGAGCGGATGGCAAAACATACAGGTGCCGGGCAGTTGGGAACTGCAAGGGTTCGACGCGCCCATCTATACCGACGTTACCTATCCCTTCGAGGCCAACCCGCCATTGGTGCCACAGGATTACAATCCCGTGGGCCATTATGTGCATGAGTTTACCGTGCCCGAGGAGTGGAAGGACATGGACATCATCATGGACTTCGAGGGCGTGGAGTCGGCCTTCTATCTCTGGATCAACGGCAAGAGGGTGGGCTATAGCGAGGACAGTCGTCTGCCCGCCCATTTCAACATCTCACCCTATCTGAAGAAGGGCAAGAACCGCTTGGCCCTGAAGGTGTTCCGATTCAGCGACGGCAGTTACCTGGAGGACCAAGACTATTGGAAATACAGCGGCATCGAGCGCAGCGTGTTCATCCAGGCACGCCCGAAGAGCAGGCTGAACGATTATGTGTTGGGCAACGCGCTCATCAACCATTATAAGGACGGCAACTTCACGCTCAACGTGAGCATGAGGCAGCCCCAAAAGGGACAGAAGGTGGAGGTGAAGGTGCTCACGGCCGCAGGCAAGGCGCTCTACGCCCAAAGCCAGACCATCGCATCGGCCACCGACACGTTGCTCCATTTCGCCAATGTGATCAAGGGGGTGCAGCCCTGGAACGCCGAGCAGCCCTACCTCTACACGCTCGTCATCAACACCACCGACAAGAACGGACGGGTGCAGGAGAGCGTGGCGCAGCCCTTCGGGTTCCGCACCGTGGAGATGAAGAACGGATTGCTCATGGTGAACGGCGTGGCCCTCACCATCAAGGGCGTGAACCGACAGGAGCACAACGCCATCCACGGACGCACGCTCAACATCGACGAGATGGTGAAGGATGTGAAGATGATGAAGCAATTCAACATCAACGCCGTGCGCACCTCCCACTACCCCAACTACTCCGAGTGGTACCAGCTCTGCGACAAGTATGGCCTTTACATGGTGGGCGAGGCCAACATTGAGTGTCATGGCATCTTAGAAACCAAGTACAAGCAGCTTGCCGATCGCGACGACTGGTATCCCGCCTTCCACGACCGCATGTACCGCATGATCAAGCGCGACCGCAACCACACGGCCGTTATCATCTGGTCGATGGGCAACGAGAGTGGCTACGGCAAGAATTTCGAGAAGCTCTACGACCTCTCGAAGGCCATCGACCCCACACGCCCCGTGCAGTATGAGGGAGGTGGCTACAACGCCAAGTCGGACATCTATTGCCCGATGTACGCACGCATCTGGTCGTTGCACCGCCACGTCACACAGCGCGACGCCCGCCCCCTCATCCTCTGCGAGTATGCCCACGCCATGGGCAACAGCGAGGGCAACCTCAAGGATTATTGGGACCTTATCTACAAGCACGACCAGTTGCAGGGTGGATTCATCTGGGACTGGGTGGACCAAACATTCGCCAAGACCGACGACAAGGGCCATCGGTTCTGGGCCTACGGGGGCGACATGGGCTTCGTGGGTGTGGTGAACGACTCCAACTTCTGCGCCAACGGACTGTTGGCGGCCGACCGATCGCTCCATCCCCATATCTGGGAGGTGAAGAAGGTGTATCAGAACATCGCCTTCGAGCCGGTGCCCTTCTCGGCCAACCGCATCAAGGTGACCAACCGGTTCGACTACACCACGCTCGACAACTACCAGCTCGCATGGGCTGTGGAGACCAATGGCGAGACGGTGGCCAGCGGCAAGATGAATTTCTCCTCGCTCAAGCCTCACCAGAGCGGCGAGATGGTCATCCCCATGGGCCAGCTGCCCGCCACGGCCCACAACGAGTATTTCCTCACCCTGCGCGCCTCAACAAAGAAGGCCACGGGGGCCGTGCCGGCCGGTCACGAGGTGGCCATCGAGCAGGTGCTGTTGCCCGTGCAGGCGAGCAAGGCCGATGTGGCGGTGCCCGGACAACTGCAAAAGGCCGAAACAGCCGACGAGATTGCCATCAAGGGGCAGGACGCCAACTATAGCGTGACCTTCTCGAAGAAGACGGGCGAGATGACGTCGCTCAAATATGATGGGCAGGAGATGCTCATCGCCGGACTGCAACCCAACTTCTGGCGTGGCATCACCGACAACGATGTGGCCAACGGCACACAGGTGCGTTGCGGCACATGGCGTGAGGCGGCAAGCAAGATGGTGCTGAAGGGCATAGAGGACCTGACACCCTCCAACAAGGACAAGGCCACCGTAGTGGCCACGTTCGACATGCCCGAGCAGCAGTCGGAACTGCAAGTGACCTATGAGGCCATGGCCGACGGACGCATCCACGTGGACATGCACTTCACGCCGGGCAACAAGGCGTTGCCCGAGATGCCTCGCCTCGGCATGCGCATGATTCTCAAGGCCGACTACGACCAGATGACATGGTTGGGACGTGGACCGCAGGAGAACTATGCCGACCGCAAGAGCGGCTACCTCATCGGCAAGTACTCGGCCAGCGTGTGGGAGCAATACCATCCTTATGTGAGGGCGCAGGAAACGGCCAACAAGTGCGACGTGCGCTGGTTCACGCTCGCCTCGAAGGCCAACAAGGGCATCAAGGTGGTGGGCGACGAGCCGTTGAGCGTCAGCGCATGGAACTTCCCGCAGGCCGACCTGCTCTACGCACCGTCGATGCAGGAGCACCGCCACGGCGGATGTGTCGACAAGAAGCCCATGGTGTGGGTCAACATCGACCACAGGCAGATGGGTGTGGGTGGCGACAACACATGGGGAGCCATGGTGCATCCCGAGTACACCATCACGCCGCACGAGTGGAACTATGGCTTCACCATCATGAAAAAATGATGCGGACGCAACCGTCGCAAATGCTACTTTCTTTCATCCTAAAAACGAAGAAGATATGGTAAGCCTTAAGAAAATGGCGCTGCTCACGCTAGGTATCGCCATGCTGTCGACCGATGGCATGGCGCAGACCACGCGCCAAGACTACAAGAACATTATCGACATACACCTCACACCGGGAGCGCCACGCCGCCACAACGGATGTTTCACCGACATGGGATCATGGATGGGCTTCACCCTTCCGGAGCAAACCCAGCCCACCACGGGTTTCTGCGGACCCTACAGCATCTACTACCGCCATTGGTACGCCCGCTCGCTGGTGGCGCTCCAAGGCGGCACCATGCAGGAGCGGAGCTATTGTCCGGGCGAGGTGCGCATGGCGCTCACACGGGATGGCGCCACCATCCAGGAGAGCCTGCAGTTTGTAGACGCCCGCACGGCGCTCCTCACCATCGACAATCCCTCCAAGCGACAGCTCGTTTTCGCGGCCGACAGCGTCAGCCGCAAGATGCAGCTTTCGGTGGAGAACGGCACGGTGCTCATTGCTTGCCACGGGGGCGAGCGCGTGATGCTCACGTTCCCCGAGCCGGTAAGGGTGGCCAAGACGGGCCACAACTACGTGGCCACCGTGCCTGAGGGCATGGCCCATCTCACCGCCACCATCAGCATCGTGACGCAAGACACGGAGGCGTCGGTGCAGCAGGTCCACACGGCGAGCCTACTGGCCAACCCCGAGGCGTCGCTCAAGGCCAACGAGGCGCGGTGGAACGGCTACCTGAGGAAGGTGATCCGACCCGACATGCCGGCCCAGTACAATAGGGTGGCGGCCAAGTCGATCGTCACATTGCTCTCCAACTGGCGCTCCAAGCGCGGAGCCCTCTTCCACGACGGCATCGTGCCCAGCCATGCGGTGAGCTATTTCGTGGGGTGCTGGGCTTGGGACTGCTGGCGTTTCTCGGCGGCCATGGCCTCGTTCTACCCCGAGCTGGCGAAGGACAACATACGCGTGATGTTCGACTATCAGCAGCCCGACGGCATGATCATCGATTGCATCTACCCCGACGCATCGGCCAACAACGAGCGCGACAGCAAGCCGCCCTTGGCGGCGTGGGCGGTCAACGAGATCTACGAGCACACCCACGACACGGCCTTTGTGAGGGAGATGTACCCCAAGTTGCTGAAATACCACAAGTGGTGGTATGCCAAGCGCGACCACGACAAAAACCACATCTGCGAGTTTGGATCGGTAGACGGAACGCTGGTGGCAGCCGCATGGGAGAGCGGCATGGACAACGCCATACGCTTCGACGGAACGAAGATGCTGCAAAATGGACCCGACGCATGGAGCACCGACCAGGAGAGCGTGGACCTCAACGCCTATCTGTCGCTCGAATACACGCTGCTCAAGAAGTTTGCCGCTATGCTCGACGAGCCGTTCCTCTTGCCCGACTATCGCTCCATGGTGGCCGACTATTTCTTCGACAAGAAAGATGGGTTCTTCTACGACCGCCGCATGAACGCCACACGCGACTTTGTGCGCGAGGCGGGATGTGAGGGCTACATACCGTTCTGGGCCAACATCGCCACGAAGGAGCAGTTTGCCAAGGCGCGCAAACTGCTCGACAACAAGAAGAAGTTCTCCACCTACATTCCCTTCCCCACCATCGCGGCCGACAACCCAAAGTATGACCCGAAGGGCTATTGGCGCGGACCCATCTGGCTCGACCAGACCTACTATGGCATTAAGGGCTACCGCAACTATGGCGAGGGCAAGAAGGCCGACGCCTATACCGACCAGGTGTTCCGCAACATAGAGGGCCTCACCGAGGGTGCGCCCATCTATGAGAACTACGACACCCACACGGGCAAGCCCATGCAAGCCTCCCACTTCAGCTGGAGCGCCGCATGCCTCCTCATGCTCTACAACGATTACGGCAAATGAGCGCCACCGCTCCCATAGCGGCCGGCAACAAGCGTGGCCCATGGGAGCCTACGCGCTAAGGCGAGCGGACAGCATCGCCCCCGCATAACCCCAACATCCCAAATTCGTCATTAGATTTCAATTCTTGGTAGTGTTTGTTTCGAGCAGGTTGCGACAGTCGCGTTGAAGGCATAGCGGGCTATGGCGAAACGCAAATGGAAGCAAGATGCCGAAAGAAACGCTGACAAGAGTTGAAAAGAAACCATAACATCCTACTATTTCTCCTATTTCGGTCTAATGACCGATTGGGGATCATAAAAGCGCCGACGAGGACGAATCCTTGCCGGCGCTTTTATGATGTTATGATGCGCTAAGCGTAGTGCGACGCCACCACCTGTTATCGCGATGCGTAGTAAACGCCGCCACCCACGGCCATGCGCACCTGCGTCAGGCCGGCCTGGTCGGGCGTAACGTTCATCTTGCGGCCATCGGGAAGCGTGGCCTGGATGGTGCCGTCCTCATTGAAGCGGAACAGCTCCTTCAGGGCGCCCTTGTCCTGATAGTTCCAACTCTTCTGCTTCTTATTGTAAACAAGATACGACACCTCGCCATCGGGAGCCGTAATCTCGTAACCGTTCTTCAGGGTCTTAATGGCGTAGAGCTTGCCGTCTTGGCCCATCACCTCCTTGGTTTCGCCAACATGGGCCACCAGCTTCTCGCCTGTCCAAAACTCCACGGCGTTCAGCACAAACAGGTCGGCCATGCTGCAAATGGCGTAGGCCGGACTGATCACGATGAACACCAACTCGTTGATAAACTTACTGCTGCTCAAGCCCTTGTTCCAGTTCAGCACGCTGTTGGTAAGGCCAAAAGAGCCAATGCAAGAGCTTAGGGTCAAGCCGCACAAGGCCAAGGCAAGGATCGATTTCGTAGCAAACTTTCTCATATTCTTTCGTTTTTGAAGGTTATCTGCGTGTTATTGCTTGCAAATATATATCTTTTTCTCGTTCGATCAAACATATTGCGCACAATTTCACATATTTTATGTACTTATCGCTCCACAAAGCCCATGGCGACCGCAACCACCAACCCTACGCCAACAAAAAGGGCAGGCCGAAGCCTACCCATATTTGCCAAATATCGAGACACCCCGCTTATCGCTTCATCACCTTCTTGCCGTCGACCACATAGATGCCCTTAGGAAGGTTGCTGAGGTCGTTGCCGTCGCTGAGCTTCACACCCGTCAGGCTGTAAACGCCCTTCTTGGCCGATGCCGTAGGCTGCTTGGCGATGGTGAGGTCGTCGATGCCCGTGCTCGTGTCGTAGTCTTGCTTGATGCTCACGTTCCAATGCTTGAGGTAGTAAGTGCGGCCATAGTCGTAAGCCTCGTTGCTCCATTGCAGATACTTGCCTGTGTTCTGCGTTGAGCCAAACGTATAATCGGCCCAAAGGTAAGAGGTTACATTCTCGCCCACATGGTTGGTCTGTGTGCGCAACTCCTCGGGACCAAACTTCTTCTCGCAGCCCTCGGCATTGGTTATCACAACCATGATGGGCGACTTAACCAGCAGCGGCTGGTCGGCAACAAGGTTCACCTCATAGAAATTGGGGCCGGTCTCGTGAAGCTTCACCGAGTCGGACACGAAGGTAGCCACAGGCTCTGTGCCCACCTTGCCGTCGGCATCGTAGGCAAACACCTTGGCAACAACGTCGCCCTTGGCCAACTTGCCGTCGGTCACCACTCCGGCATGGATGGCTCGGAGCAAGTAATCCTTCGCATAGCTGAAATACTCGGCCCATCCGCGAACCTTCACGTCTTTGTATCGCAACCCCTCTTCGGCAAAGTGGGCGTTCAGCGTAGCCGTAGCCTCATCCCAGTTGAGGAAGAGCTTCTTGTCGAAGAACAATCCGTTGAGCTCTGCCTGATTGTAGTTGGCGGCATAATATTCATTGCCCGTCCTGTCTGCCAAGAAGCCATAGCCAAAGGCTATTCCACCACGCGTCATCGCATAGGTGTTGTAGCCACGACCGTCGACCACGTAAAGCGTTGGCGCATCAACGAGCTCGTCTGAAGTTCCCCGCATGATCACCAGGTCGTTATTCTCGACCTCGTCAAAGCCATACTCAGATGCCATCCAGGCGTAATCGCCATAGAAATCCTCCTCAAGCTTGGCCTTGAACGTAAGGTTCACACCTGCGGGAGCAAGGGCGATGTCGCTCCCGGGCTGTTCGCCCTTCATGTCGACACCCAGGAAGAACACGCCATCGGGGGCAGGATAATAAGCCACGGGCTTGTTCTCGTCGTAGTCTTGCGCAAAACCTGCGACCGCCACCAAACTCAATAATGCTGCAGTAAACAACTTCTTCATATTTCTCTTACTTTAATAATGAATACTCTATAACCCAATCAGCTTACTTCACGACCTTGCGGCCATCAATGACATAGATGCCATGGGGCAGGCTTGCGGCCGACTGGCTTTCGCCCACACACTGTCCGGAGAGGTTGTAGACCTTACCCGTGGCTTGCTTCGCGGCCTGCACCTCGCCTATGCCCGTCGAGGGCTTGGTGTACGACTTGCGGAGGCCAATCATAAAATTGTTGAGATAACCTGTGGTCTTGCCGTTGTCGTCGGCCATCTCCACACCCGAGAAGTCGAGAAATTGTCGTTCGACCTTCGAATTCCCAATCATAAAATTGGCATACAGGTTGCATACGCCGGTATTGTCGGAATTGAAGAGTTTTTCCTCAGGGAAAACCATTCCTATCTGGCAGTTGCTCGACTTGGGAGTGGTAACAACAACCATGATGGCTGAGCCGACACGCACGGCGGAGTCGGGTTCGAACACCACGCGGTACCGATCGCTAACGCTCGACGGGATGATCTTCGCCACGTGAAGGTCCATGAGGTCTTCCAAGTCGACGCTATAGCCGCCCCCACTAAGCTTGCGTGCATACACATGAGCCTCAAGATCGGCCTCTGTGGGCGTGGTGCTACAGGTTATCTCAGCCGTTACGCCCTCCAGATAATAAGGTTTGGAATAGGCGAACGCCTCAGCAAAGCCCAGCAACTCGAAGTGGTTGATGCCCGCGGCCGACCATATATAATCGAGCCCACTATTGGCTTCAGCGCTATTGAGCAAGAGCACCGTGGGGTCGGTGTAATAGCCACTGCACTGGGCCGGCCGATAATTCACACAGTCGTGGTTGCCCATGTAGCCCTTGCCATAATAGATGCCATCGGCCGCAAGCTTCGCAACGGTCTTAAGCGAGCCGTCGGTGGCGGTAACCTCGGGCGAGGGGTACAAACCCTCGGGCATCTTGAAGGATATGCTCTGCGAGGCGGAGGTCTTGTCCTCCATGTTGCTGCCCATCGTAACGGTCTTGTATTTCCACGCATACTGAGCCGTCTCGCTATTGCTCTTTACCTTGGCCGTCAGGAAAGCCTTGGCCGGAGCAAACCCATAGTCGCCCATCGACTGCTCATTCTCATCAACACCAGCATACTCGAAGCCATTGGGCGAGGCGATCGAAACGACCAGCTTTTTTACTTCCCGACGAACAGGAACGTTCGCTTTCGATGGGGAAACACTTACCGAACTACCCTTTATGGGTTGCAACCTACTCTGTGCGGACGCGCTGTTCACTCCTGCAAACGACGACAACATCCATGCAAAGGCGAGCGCCAAACAACTGCTTTTCATCACGAAACCAATTTAACAAAAACACTCTTTTCGTTTAAAATCTCAAGTTAACGGTTGCAAATATACAGTATCATTGCTACAAATACAAACTTTTGAGCGTATTTTTATTAAAAAAGTTGCATTTTGAAAAACAGGGATTATAACACGATTCTCCATTTCGCAACATGTTTAACCTGTTTTTTTGACGCAAACCCGAGCAGCAAGACAAAGTTTGTCTGTAGACAAGGCATGGTGACACAACCGCACCCCTACAGAGGCTCCACCGGAATGATTTCACTTCTCGATGAGTTGTTTTTCACCACTTGAAAGGTATCAAACTGTAACCTCGCAGTTCATTACAGGAGCTTCCCCCACCCTATGCGCCCTTTTGCCGGCTCAGACAGATGGGGTGGTGGCATGACTTTTATTCAAAAACACTGACAAGCGAAGCCACCGGGCATCCCCCTGTGCGCATCTGCCAAACAATTAGATGTCAAGTCCTAAGAAAGGAAAAGGCGGCGAAAAGCACATCCAAGCACGTGCAACTCTCACAGCCCATAGCCATTGGAGGCCAGCGCAAGAACAAGGTCAGGCAGGCCAACCGGGCGACATACCAAGCAAAGCTAACCGACGTAGCCTTCGAGGCGCGCAAGGCGAGGTTAGAATGTGCAGCAAAGGCGTGCGGTGAGCGCCACGAAGCTGCCGTTGGGGTTGTGGATGTATTGGAGGGAGGGTTGCACGGCTACCGATGCGTTGAGCGTGCGTCGCCAGGTGAGCTCCGCCGACCACTCGTTGCCTTGCTGGTAACGGGCGTATTGGCCCGAGAGGCCACAGGTGTTGACGCTGTCGGTATAGGCGGCGCCGAGCTCGGCGTAACGGTAACAGGCGTTCTGGCGGCAGGTGTTCTCGGAGTATTGGGCCATGGCCGTGAGGCTCTGCCTTCCTCGCTGCCATAGGCGTTGCTCGCCATAGACCCACCAGGCGCCCGTGGTGTGGTGGGATGCCACGCTGGCGGGCATCAGGGCTCCGTCGTCGTCGAGGGCAAACTGGCGGGTGTGGACGGCCACCCCGGCAAAATAGTGGGCGCCACGGTGGGCGTATTCGAGCTGCGACATGTTGAACACCCCATCGCTCTTGGGGCGCAAGAGGAAGGGGTTGTCGTCGTGGCGCCACCCATTGCGGCCCACGCCATTGCATAAGCTATTGCGGAAGGTGAACCGTCCGCGCGTAACATCGAAATAGAACGTGAGGCCCGAGAACGGGTAGTTGGCGATGGGGTAACTGGCGGCAATGGTGGGCACGATGCCACACGAACTGTTGGCAAAGAGCGCCGTGACGGGCGATGTGAAGAAATCCTCGTTCACATTGCTCACGCCCACAAACACGCGCGCCGACGCCCAATGGTGGCTATAGCCCAGCACAGCGATGGCCGCAAGCGTGTTGCCTGCCTCGATGTTGGAGAAGCCCTGCCAATCGTCGATGAGGGCCTCGTGGCGAATGTTGGCCAGATGGAGCGTGGCGGCCTCTATGGCTCCCCGCCCATGCCACAGGGGCAGGTTGAGGTCGAGCCGCACCTGGTTTAACCAGTTGGTGTGTTGGTTCATGTCCCATTGCCATTCGGAAATCAATTGGCCGCCAAACTCTTGTGCGTGTACCGTGGCAAGATGCAGGCAGACCAGGAGCATAACAATAAGTCGCTTCATAATGATGATGATTGTAATGTTTTGTTGCCCCCGCAGCCACTGCCGCAGGAGCGCGCCAAGGGCGCTTCTTTAGAACGATTGCGTTTCAACCCGCAAAATTACACCATTCTCCCCGATGTTGCAATACCCAAAAATAGGTATTCCACCCTCACACAGGGTGCGGCAGGCGCACCCAAAGGCATAGCGGGCTATGGCGAAACGCGAACGGAAGCAAGATGCCGAAAGAAACACTGACAAGAGTTGAAAAGAAACAATAACCTCTCAATAGTCTCCCTATTTCGGCCTAATGACCCATTTGGGTTTGACGAAGGTGAGGCGGATAGCTGTGGGAGGGGTGGCAAAGATTTGAAGAAGGTGTAATTATGACTCAAAAATCGAAACAATCTATATTGAAAACTACACGTTTCTTTTGAACGCGAAAAATGTTGGGCGCAAATACGTGACTCTTGGCGAGTTTTTGTAACTGTCTGTCAATCAATGTTTTATTGCAATAACGACTCGCTTGGCGCTTCGGGGGCCACTCTCGACGTTGCGATACATACCTGATCGAGTTGCGAAACATGGCCTTTCGTAGTGCGAAACATGGCTAATCGAGGCTCGATACATGCCCAGACGCAACTCGATACATGCCTGATGTTGAAGTAAGGCCCCATTGTTTGAGTCGAAGATCTCGCCCAAACAGGTTTTCCTCGTCTGGTTCACGTAAAAAGTGCGCACATTTTTTTCAGAACAATCCCAACAATCCCATGGGGGGTCGCTATCTTGAGAAATGTTTCAATGCTCCAGTAGATGGAGTCTGATGGGCACGCAGCATCATGCAACTGTTGGCATAGAAATCAATAAGCGCCAGTCCCATGATTTCAAGTCCATGCTTATGTCTTTGGACAAGCACTTCTCAAATGTCGGCATGATGAATTGTGGCACTCTTATCTCAAAGTATGCGTTATCCGATCTGCTTATCTTGTCTTTATGATAATGTCGGTGATTTGGCGCCGCATCTTTTCATGACCTATACAAAAAAGCCATTCGTCACGAAAATCCAAGGGGTTGCCGCAACAGGTTTAGGTTTATTTTCATATCTTTGCATAAGATAGGCTGCACTCGGCCATTTGAAAGCAAGCTTTCATGGCGCTCGTTTGCACTATCTTTGCACATACACACCTAAAAACATAAAGCTATGATTACGCTGATTGACTTTATAGTGAGAACGGGCTGCGCCTTCCTCATGGGCACGCTCATCGGCATGGAGCGACAATATCGCCAGCATAGCGCAGGCCTGCGTACCAACGTGCTTGTGGCGGTGGGGGCGGCCGCCTTCACCATACTGTCGGTCACCATGACGTCGGGTGGCACGGGCGACCCCTCGCGCATCGCGGCGCAGATTGTGTCGGGCATTGGCTTCCTGGGTGGCGGACTGATCCTGAAGGAGGGATTCACCGTGAGGGGACTCAACACGGCGGCCACGATATGGTGCTCGGCGGCCTGCGGAACACTGGCGGGCGTGGGCATGTACCTCGAAGCCTTCGTGTTGGTGGCGTGTGTGCTGATCACCCATTGCGTGTTTCGGCCCCTCGGCACCTTCATCCTGAAGCTCAACACCAAGATGTACCACTACACGGTGCGGGCCGAGTGTATGAAACATTCGGCCGACCGAACCCAGCAGTTTCTCATGGACATGCTGGCGTTCAACAAGAACATAAAGGTGAACGCCCTGTTCTACAAAGGGGCTGGCGACAAAGTGGTGGTGTGCTGCGACATGCAGATATTGGGCGAGCACAAGTCGCTGCTCGACCTCGTGGTGTCGCGCCTCCGCTCTCGTCCCGACGTGTTCAGCGCCGGTTGGGAGCGCCAAGAGTCGCCCCAGGAGGATTTCTGACCACACCGTGGCATGGCGCTCGCTTGCCGCTTTGGCCCCAAGGCATGTGCCATGCCGAAGGCCGAAAGGCAGCTTCGGCACTTGGGGCATCGCTGACGTGAATAATTCTTAAATATCCGAGGCAACGTGCACGATTGTTGCATTTAATCGTTACTTTTGCCCTCGATTAAAGTCCACGGCGGCCACTGGGCCGTTGGGAGGACTTGCCCGATCCAACAAGAAATAAGGGGTGCTTCACGATTGTGTTGCTGAGATTATACCCATAGAACCTGACGCAGGTAATGCTGCCGCAGGGATTGCTTCCTTCACGGTAACGACAGGTGATAGCGAGGCTGTTTCTATTCCGTATTGTCTTTTGTGGTACGTAGCGCCGATGCTCCCCTGCCAACACAGGAAAGCATGAAATATCTTTGCGCACTGACCATTGCCGGATCCGACAGTTGTGGCGGAGCAGGCTTGCAAGCCGACATCAAGACGATGTCGGCCTTAGGGGTTTATGCTGCATCGGCCGTCACATCGGTCACGGTGCAGAACACGCTGGGCGTGCAAGCCGTGCAGGCCATCAGGCCCGACGTGGTGGCCGGACAGATCCGCGCCGTGATGGACGACGTGGCGCCCGTGGCCATCAAGATTGGCATGGTGAACGACCGCCCCACGCTGCAGGCCATTGCCGACGCCCTGCGCCCTTACCATTCGCGCTTTGTGGTGGTCGACCCGGTCATGGTGTCGACCAGTGGGTCGCCCCTGATGCAGCCCGACGCTGTCGACGCCTTCTGCCAACAGTTGTTGCCCATGGCCACGGTGCTCACGCCCAACCTGCCTGAGGCCGAGGTGTTGGCCCACATGCCCATCCGCTCCTTCGCCGACATGGACGAGGCCGCACGCCGCATCCTCCAACGGGGATGCAAGGCCGTGCTCATCAAGGGCGGCCATTGGGAAGGCCAACAGAAGGTGGACCGCCTGTATATGCCCGGCCAACCGCCCTGTTCCTACGAGCATCCCACCATCGAAACCCGCAACACCCATGGCACGGGATGCACGCTCTCGTCGGCCATCGCGTCGTTCTTGGCACGCGGACTGGCCCTGGCCGAGGCCGTGGGCAGCGCCGTCGACTACCTGGCCCAAGCCATTGAGGCTGGCAAGGATGTTGCCATTGGAGCCGGCCACGGGCCCGTCGACCACTTGTTCAACCCTGAAAAACTCATCAAGTCATGATACAATTTATCACACACGCCAACGCACGTTATGGATATGTGGAGGGCGCACAACTGGCGCTCGAGGGCGGATGCCGATGGATTCAGCTCCGCATGAAAGGGGCCTCCGAGGCCGAGTTTATGGAGGCTGCCAAGCCCATTGGCGACCTGTGCCGCAAGCATGGTGCCACGTTTGTGCTCGACGACCATGTGGAATGGGTGGAGCGCACGGGAGCCGACGGCGTTCACCTGGGAAAGAACGACATGCCCGTGGATGAGGCACGCCGCATCTTGGGCAACGACAAGATCATTGGCGGAACGGCTAACACGTTCGACGACGTGGAGCGACTGCACCGACAAGGTGCCAACTACATAGGGTGCGGCCCCTTCCGATTCACCACTACCAAGAAAAACCTGTCGCCCATCCTCGGCCTGGAGGGCTATCGCCACATCGTGGAGCAGATGAGAGCCCACAACATCGACCTGCCCATTGTGGCCATTGGAGGAATCCTGGCCGACGACATCACGTCGGTGATGCAAACGGGCGTAACGGGCATTGCCGTGAGTGGCGCCATCCTCAACGCCAACGACCCCGTCGACGAGATGCAACGCTTCGTCAGACTGGTGGACGACCAGGGCTGACCCACCCCACCGTTTCCAACGAGAACCAACCTGAATAACCATTATATGAAGACAGACATCAAATTCGATTATCCTTCCTCTGAGAAGGTTTACCTGAGCGGCAAGCTCTATCCCGACCTCCGCGTCGGCATGCGCCGCGTGCGACTGACGCCCACCGTAACCATCGAGAACGGTGTGCGCCACGAGGAGCCCAACCAGCCGGTCTACGTATACGACACCAGCGGACCCTACAGCGACCCCGCCGTGGAGATCAACCTCGAGAAGGGACTGCCCCGACTGCGCCAGCCGTGGATCGACGGTCGTAAGGAGGGTCAAACGCAGATGTATTTCGCCAAGCAGGGCATCATCACACAGGAGATGGAGTATGTGGCCATACGCGAGAACATGAATTGCGAGGAACTGGGCATCAAGACCCACATCACACCGGCCTTTGTGTGCAAGGAGATTGCCGAGGGACGCGCCGTCATCCCCGCCAACCGCAAGCACCCCGAGGCGGAACCGATGATCATCGGCACCCATTTCCTCGTGAAGATCAACACCAACATCGGAAACTCGGCCACCACATCGGGCATCGAGGAGGAGGTCGACAAAGCGGTGTGGAGCTGCAAATGGGGTGGCGACACGCTCATGGATCTCTCCACGGGCAACGACATACACGAGACGCGCGAGTGGATCCTGCGCAACTGTCCCGTGCCAGTGGGAACGGTGCCCATGTACCAAGCCTTTGAGAAGGTGAACGGCAAGGCCGAGGACCTTACGTGGGACATCTTCCGCGAGACGCTTATCGAACAGTGTGAGCAGGGCGTGGACTACTTCACCATCCACTGCGGCATCCGACTGAAGAACATCCACCTGGCCGACAAGCGCCTCACGGGCATCGTGAGCCGTGGCGGAAGCATCATATCCAAGTGGTGCAAGGTGCATCAGAAGGAGAGCTTCCTCTACGAGCACTTCGACGACATCTGCGACATCTGCGCCCAATACGACGTGGCCATATCGCTCGGCGACGGCTTGCGGCCAGGCTGCACACACGATGCCAACGACGCGGCGCAGTTTGCCGAGCTCGACACCATGGGCGAACTGGTGGAGCGCGCTTGGGCCAAGAACGTGCAGGCGTTTATCGAAGGTCCCGGCCATGTGCCCATGCACAAGATCAAGGAGAACATGGAGCGACAGATAGAGAAGTGCCACGGCGCACCGTTCTACACGCTCGGCCCGCTCGTAACCGACATCGCGCCGGCCTACGACCACATCACATCGGCCATCGGAGCATCGATGATTGGATGGTATGGAACGGCCATGTTGTGCTACGTCACACCCAAGGAGCACCTGGCCCTGCCCGAGAAGGAGGACGTGCGAACGGGTGTGGTTACCTACAAGATCGCCGCCCACGCCGCCGACCTGGCCAAGGGGCACCCCGGAGCCACCGTGCGCGATGACGCGCTTAGCAAGGCACGCTACGACTTCCGTTGGAAAGACCAGTTCAACCTGTCGCTCGACCCGGAGCGCGCACTCGAGTATTACAAGACGAGCAACACCGTCGACGCCAACTATTGCACCATGTGCGGACCCAACTTCTGCGCCGCACGCATCAGCCACTCGCTCAAGAACTGCGAGGGAAAATAACGTTAACTGTTTAAATACATAAAGAAAATGATTGAGACACAAGTATCAAAAGGTATCATCAGTACCTATTTCGACAAACTGCAGAAAAACTTGGACCTCGACGTGGCCATCGTAGGCGGTGGTCCCTCGGGCATCGTGGCAGCCTACTATCTGGCCAAGGCCGGTCTGAAAGTGGCACAGTTCGACCGCAAGCTGTCGCCCGGCGGCGGCATGTGGGGCGGCGCCATGATGTTCAACCAGATTGTCATTCAGGAGGAAGCCTTGCACATCGTGAAGGATTTCGACATCAATTACGCGCCCTTCGAGGACGGCCTCTACACCATCGACTCGGTGGAGAGCACATCGGCACTGCTCTACCACGCCGTGCACGCTGGCGCAACCATCTTCAACTGCTACTCGGTGGAGGATGTGGTGTTTAAGGACAACGTGGTGAGCGGTGTGGTAGTCAACTGGACACCGGTGCTCCGCGAAGGCCTGCACGTCGACCCGCTGAACATCATGGCCAAGTGTGTCATCGACGGAACGGGCCACGACAGCGAGATGTGTAAGGTGGTGGCCAGCAAGAATGGCATTCGCCTCGACACCGCCACGGGTGGCGTCATCGGTGAGCGCTCGCTCGATGTGGTCGAGGGCGAGCGCATGGTGGTTGAGGGAACCCGCGAGATTTACCCGGGCCTCTACGTATGCGGCATGGCCTCGTCTGCCGTGGCCGGCACACCGCGCATGGGACCCATCTTCGGCGGCATGATGCTCTCGGGCAAGAAGGTGGCCGACCTGATCATCGAGAAGTTAAAGAAGTAAACCGCATGGGCGGCGAAAGCCTCGGACTTTCCCACTGAACTGAAACCGAAACCCTTTCCATATCATGAAATGGATCGTCATCACCTCTCCCGACTTCGTGCCGGGAGAGGCTTTTTTCATCGACAAGCTCTTCGGTCATGGGCTCGACCTGCTGCATCTGCGCAAGCCCGGAGCCTCCGCCGACGAGTGCCGTGACCTGTTGGAGCGCATACCCGAGCGGTGGCGTGGACAGGTGGTGCTGCATGAGCATTTTGAGTTGGCCGAGGCCTACGGCGCGCATGGCATCCATCTGAACCGCCGCAACCCGCAAGCGCCCGAGGGTTATGGCGGCAGCGTGTCGTGCTCATGCCACAGCCTGGAGGAGGTGGCGGCCAGCAAGCCACGGCGCCAATATGTGTTTCTCAGTCCCATCTTCGACAGCATATCCAAGGTGGGCTACGCCGCCGCGTTTCCCGAGGAGCAGCTCCGCCAAGCCGCCAAGGATCGGCTCATCGACCGTCAGGTGGTGGCCTTGGGTGGCGTAACGGCCACAAACATCGCCGCGCTCAGGGCCTGGCACTTTGGAGGCGCCGCTTTCCTGGGCGACGTGTGGAGCCGCATGGACGATCCCAACGTCGATGCTTACCTCGCCCACCTGCGCCAGTTGCTGCACGAATAGGCTGGGCGCATCTGCGTTCAACCACACCAAAGCGTTAACCCCCAATGGGCCATTAGGTCGATTGGGGGTTACTTGACGACGGGCAGGCCCTGCTCTTTCCACAGCAAGATGCCACCCTTCATGTCGACCACGTGGAAGCCTTTCTTCTGCATGTAGACGGCGGCGGCGTTGCTACGGCGACCGCTGCGGCAATAAATATAATAGGTGCGCTGGCGACAGAGCTTCTTCATGCCGTGTCGGAATACTTTCGTGTTGAGCCAATCGAGGTTGGTGGCGCCATCAATGTGGTCCTCGGCAAACTCGGAGGGGCGGCGCACATCGAGCAGCACGGCGGTGGAGTCGGCCCGCGCGGCCTCAATAAACGGCTTTGGCTCCAACGTCAGGACAGGCGTTTGGGCCGAGCAACTGCCGCAGAACGACAAGGCGGCAAGGAGGGTGAGAAGTAGGTGTTTCATGATTCTAATGATAAGCGCAAGCCAAAGGCCCACGCGTTAGACAACTGCAAAAGTAAGCATTATTTTCCATAAGCATGGCATCTTCGCCCATTTCATTACATTCCACGTCTCATCTCTTGCTGGCAATGGGGAATCACGCAAAGAACAAGTCTGCCAAACAGCTGGCCGAACGGAGACCAACGACCAACCGAAAGCTCCACCCTCACGCTTGTCCAACAGACGAAAAACCGACGGAAAAGACCAAACCTTGTTTCGCAAACCATGCCAGCGGGGGCGATTTGATGGGCCAAACGGACGCGAAAGGACAAAAAACATTAATTGTATGCAGTTTTTTCGCAAAACACGACCAACTAAACGAATAGTTTTGTACCTTTGCCAACTAACAGACAAGCCTAATAAATTAATTCCATTATGGTAAAATTAAACTTATCGTCTCAGATTGTACTGAACAAGGTACCTGAGGAATTCTATCATCCTAAAACCGCTGTAGAACTGTCAGAGCTGACTCGTTGTGAGAAGCTTCCCACAACCATCTTCCCTAAAACAGAAGAGGGCGCGCTGAGCATTGCTACCACCATTGCCAACGCTATCCGCCAGAAACAGCAGTCGGGCCAGTACTGCGTGCTCGGTTTGGGCACCGGTTCAAGCCTCACTCCGGTATTCAACGAGCTCATCCGCTTGCACAAGGAGGAGAAGCTGAGCTTCTCTAACGTGGTCGTGTTCAACGCCTACGAGTACTTCCCCTTGCAGCCGAGCGCAAAGAACTCTACACTCAACCAGCTGAAAGAGCGCCTGCTCAACCACATCGACATCAATCCGCAGAACGTGTTCACGCTCGAAGGCACCGTGCCCCAGGAGCGCGTGCAGGAGTCGTGCCGCCTCTATGAGCAGCGCATCCAGAGCTTCGGCGGCATCGACATCATGCTGCTTGGCATCGGCCGCATTGGCAACATCGCCATCAACGAGCCAGGTTCAAGCCTCACCTCAAGCTCACGCCTCATCCTGATCGACAGCCTCACACGCGAGGAGATGTCGATGAGCCAGTCGACCAACGAGACGGTGCCTCCCTGCGCCGTAACCATGGGTATCTCCACCATCCTGAAGGCCCGCCAGATCTTCCTCACCGCATGGGGCGAGGAAAAGGCTGCCATCATCCAGAAGTGTGTGGAGGGCTCGATCAGCGATGCCATCCCCGCCACATTCCTGCAGACCCACAACGACGCTCACGTGATGATCGACCTCGCAGCCGCTGGCCGATTGACACGCATCGTTCACCCCTGGCTCGTCACCAGCTGCAAGTGGACCGACAAGCTCACACGCGCCGCACTGGTGTGGTTGTGCGAGGTTACAGGCAAACCCATCCTGAAGCTTACCAACAAGGATTATAATGAGAACGGCTTGTCTGAGCTGCTCACCATCTACGGATCAGCCTATAACGCCAACATCAAGATCTTCAACGACTTGCAGCACACCATCACAGGATGGCCCGGCGGCAAGCCCAACGCCGACGACACCTATCGTCCCGAGCGCGCCACACCGTTCCCCAAGCGCGTCATCGTGTTCTCTCCGCACCCCGACGACGACGTCATCTCAATGGGTGGCACCATCCGCCGACTGGTGGAGCAGGGTCACGACGTGCATATAGCCTACGAGACCAGCGGTAACATCGCTGTGGGCGACGAGGAGGTTACACGCTTCATGCACTTCATCAACGGCTTCAACCAGATCTTCGATGGCAACAAGGACGAGGTCATCAAGAACAAATACAAGGAGATCAAGGAGTTCTTCAAGAAGAAGAAGGACGGCGATACCGACACACGCGACATCCTGACCATCAAGGGTCTGATTCGCCGCGGTGAGGCTCGCACAGCCTGCACATACAACAAGATTCCGCTCGACCACGTTCACTTCCTCGACCTGCCGTTCTATGAGAGCGGTACCATCGAGAAGCTCCCCATGACCGAGAAGGATGTCGACATCGTTCGCAAGCTTATCACTGAGGTGAAGCCTCATCAAATTTACGTCGCCGGCGACCTGGCCGACCCCCACGGCACACACCGCAAGTGCACCGACGCCGTGCTCGCTGCCATCGACCTGGAGAAGGAGGCCAAGGCCGAGTGGCTCAAGGACTGCCGTATCTGGATGTACCGCGGAGCATGGGCCGAGTGGGAAATCGAGAACATCGAGATGTGTGTGCCCATGAGCCCTGAGGAGCTCAGAGGCAAGCGCAACTCTATCCTCAAGCACCAGAGCCAGATGGAGAGCGCTCCGTTCCTGGGCAACGACGAGCGCCTGTTCTGGCAGCGTTCGGAGGACCGCAACCGCAACACCGCCAAGATCTACGACAACCTCGGTCTGGCTTGCTACGAGGCCATGGAGGCCTTCGTGGAGTATAAGCCCCTCTAACCCCGAAAATGCCCTATGCGCCCAGCGTAGCGCCCATCCCGTCCGCAAGGTAGGGCAAAGCGCCACACATAGCGCATAGCAAGCAACACATAGCAAAGGCCCACCCGCCGCCAACATCATGGCAACGGGTGGGCCTTTTGGGTTTGAGTGAGATTAAGATAGCTATCGAATGACCGATTCGGGGTAAAAGCAACGACCAACGGAAACCAAAAGAGCCCACTGTGCGCGATAGGCATTGGAACCTATTGGGCATAGTGGGCTTCGATTTGCAAGGGAATGGAGACAGAATGGCTGGCGAAGGAAAGCAGAAGGCCAACAGGGTCCAAGAACGCTATGTCATCGTGTTACATGAAGACTTGCCTGGTCCTGGACTATCGGCTTGCTTGCCTGATACAGCGTTAGGGCCAATCTTAGGCGGGCCACACGCTGACCTAACACAGGGCCGTGGCTCATCTTACACGACGCCGCGCTTGGGCTTAGGCAGGCTCTTGCCTATCCTTACGCTGCGTTTTTCCTGCGGCTACACAGGGTTCTCCTGCGGCTACACGAGGTTTTCATGCGGCTACACAGGGCTTGCAAGAAACGCAAAAGGGTGCAACCCCCAATCGTCTGGATTGGGGCCTGCACCCTATATAGGCTCCTGTGGCTACACAGGATTTGTCTTGGGATAATCCAAAACAAATCCTGGTAGCCCGAGGCATTCCTAAGCCTCATTCATATCTTTCTTGGCGCTTGCGCCTTACTGCTCGAGCACGCTAAACTCGGCGCAGGTGGCGAAGTCTTGTCCGTCTTGCGAGCTCTTGGCTGTGAAGCGGAGGTAACGGGCGCGAACGGGCTTCTCGAAGAGCACGCGCTTCAGGTTGCGGTTGTTGGCAAAGGCGCCCTTGGCAATAACGGGGCCCCATGTCTTACCGTCCATGCTGACCTGGATCTCGTAGTCCTTGATGTTGCCGTTCTGCGAGTCCTGACGCGGCAGGTAGCTGAAGCCCTTGAGGGTCTTCGCCGCACCGCAGTCGAAGTCAACCCAGTGGGGATAGTTGGCCACTGTAACGCTGAACATGGTATGCCAGTAGGTGTTGGGATTTCCGTCCACCATGTGCTCAGCGTCGCCCTCGCCGCTCTCTACCGAGCTGGCGAACTTCACCGTTACGGGGATGGCGTCGATGCGCTCAAACTGCTGAGAGTAGTTGAAGCGTGAGCCCTTGGCGAAGGCCACCACGCGACCACCCTCCGTGAGGTTGAACGGGCCCTTGTAGACCGATACGCGCTTGGCGTTGTTCACCTTATAATAGATGGTCTGGTTCTTGGCACCGTTAATGGTCACCACACCGTCGGTAGCGCGACTGATGCTCAGCGGAGCCTGTCCGTCGAGCGTCACGTTGGCGAGGTTGGTGAGCTGGTCGTTGGCCATGGTTGTGGTGGGTCGGATGGCGAATCCAAACGACTGTGTGGTGCTCTTTACGCGGTCGGCCTCGAGCGGTCCACCCTGTCCGCAGCTGTTGCCGCCCAGTCCGGTGATGGCGTGGTCGATATGGAGCCACACGCCGTCGCTTGCGGGCAACTCATGGGGATGGTTGGCCATGGCGAGCTGCTGGGCTGAGTAGGGCAGCGCAGAGAAGCTCATCACGCTGTCGGCCACGAAGATGGCACCCTGCTGACCGTCGCTGAGGGCCACCCAGCGGCTATCCTGGTGGTTGGCCATATCCTGCGGCTTGGGGAAGTTCTCAAACTCGCGAGCCACATCGGGCTGGTTCCAGATGGCCACAGCCTGACTGGTCTTACGGTCGGGATAGTTGTCGACCGGTCCGCGACCGTAGTATTTCATCTGCTTCATGGCTTTCGGCAACTTCATGGCGTAGCCCAGACGAGCCAGCGTCAGGTTGGGTCGGTTGGCCGAAACGGTGCTCTGGTTCTCCACCGTTCCATCGGGATGGATGGTGTAAACCACATTGGTGGTGAACTTAAACTCGGGCTTTCCACCCGTCTTCGTCAGCTTCTTCCAATTCTTGTCGGCACCTTCGAGCTTAGCGGTCTCGGTGCCCTGGCTCTCCAGCACAAACTTCACGCTGACCGTACCGTCGGCGTTGGTCACCACGTGGCTCTCGAGCGCCTTGTGCTCCAGGCAGTGCAAACCGTTGGCATACCATCCCTGGTACACCCAGTTGTCATTGTTCACCCAAGCGCGGAAGGCGTCGAGACGCGGGCCGCATCCGTCGGCGAACATCTGCTTGCCGTTATAGGTAAGGCTGCGGAGCGTTCCGGTAGCCTTGTCGAAGGTCATGGCGAAGGCTTTGCCACCATCGATGGCGATGTCGGCGTTGGTCTCCTTCACATTGATCTTGGCACCCGTCTTGGCAGCCTCTGCGAGCGACGGGCGCTCGGCTGCCGTCTGCACGAGCAGCTGCTGGTCGGCCTGCACATATCCGGCCTTGGCCCACGGTGTGTTGTTCTTCAGGTGGAAGGCCACGTAGAGCTGGTAGTCCTTGCCAGCGTCGAGCTTGGCGTTGGCCAGGCCGTCCACGGTCACCACCTTGTGCTGGCGGGGAGCCACGCTGCCCACAGCCAGTTGGCCCTTAGCCACCTCCAAGCCATCGGCCGTGAGGCTATAGGTCACGTCGTAGTCGGTGAGGTCGCCTGTATAATAGTTCTTATTGAAGATGTCGAGTGTGCCCTTGGCCTTGTCGGCCCATTTCACACCGATGTTCTGATAGGCCTTCTTCACCTCGAAGTACTGAGGCTTGGGCTCGAGGTCGCCGAAGATGATACCGTTCATCACAAACTGGCCGTCGTTGGGCGTGTCGCCAAAGTCGCCACCGTAAGCGAGGTAGCGCTTTCCGTCGGGAGTATAGTTGTACATCGACTGGTCAATCCAGTCCCAGATGGCACCACCGCAAAGGAAGTTGGTCGACTCGATGGCATCCCAATAATCCTGCAGGTTGCCCACGGCGTTACCCATGGAGTGGGCATACTCGGAGATGTGGAACGGATACTTGATGTTGAGGTTGCCACGCACGGCAGCGCGCACCCAGTTGACCGAGGGATACTGGTTGGATCCCATGTCAACGATGTCGTTGTTGCGCTCATACTGCACGGGGCGCGAAGGATCATACTCGTGGATGGCAGCGTAGCTGGCCTTGAAGTTGTCGCCAGGTCCGGCCTCGTTGCCAAGGCTCCAGATGGCAATACAGGGATCGTTGACACGAGCGTGTGCCATGGCCATCATGCGTCCGATGTGCTGGTTGAGGAACTCAGGCACGTGGCTCAGACTTTCCTTGCCATAGAAATACTCGTGGCTCTCGATGTTGGCCTCGGCCTCGAGCCAGATGCCATACTTGTTGCAGAGATAATAGAAATAAGGATCGTTGGGATAGTGGGATGTGCGCACGTGGTTGATGTTGCCACGCTTCATCAGCATGATCTCGTCCTCCATCTGCTTGCGTGTGATGGCATGGCCACGTGTGGGGTTGGTGTCGTGGCGGTTCACACCCTTGAGCTTCAGCGGCTTACCGTTGACCAAGAGGTAACGGCCCGCCAGTCCGAACTCGTCGTCCTTAGCGGCCACGTCGCGAATCTCCACGGTGCGGAAACCGGTCTGTGTGCTGACGGCCTCCACCACGTTGCCCTTCTTGTCGCGCAGCTCGCAAACAAGCGTGTAGACATTGGGCTCCTCAGAGCTCCAGGGGCGCACGTTGGCCACGGTGAAGTTCTCGTGGAGCGTGCTGCTGGCGTTCTTGGCCTGATTGATTTTGCCTGTGGTTGTGGTCAGCACGCGTGCCTCGCCCTCAGCGTCGCCATAGAGCTTGTTGGCGAAGAGCTTAAACACGGCGGTGTAGCCCTTGGCGTCCTTGGTGCCCACATTGCTCACGGTGTAGTCTACGGCGAGCTTGCCTGTGCCGTCGGCCGTCCATGCGGGAATGACCTTGAGGTCGCTCACGTGCACCTTGGGCTTGCTATACACAGCCACGGTGCGGAAGATACCGGGCAGGCGGAACATGTCCTGAGCCTCGAGGAACGAACCGTCGGAAGAGCGATACACCTCCACGGCCACCTCGTTATGGCCAGGCTTGGCCCACTGGCTGATGTCGAACTCGGCCACGTCGCGCGAGTCTTTCGAGCAGCCCACATAGTGGCCGTTGACCCAGAGGTAGAAGAACGAGTCGACACCATCGAAGCTGATGTAGACCTCGCGTCCCTTCCAGTTCTGCGGCAGGGTGAAGGCGCGGCGGTAGGAGCCCACCTCGTTGCGATACTCGTAGGTGGTGTAGTCCTTTGGCGGCTCACGCATCACACCGTTCTTCCAGTCGCCCACGGCGATGTTATACTTGAAGATGACCCACTGGTTGACGTAGATGGGCGTGCCATACTTCTGTGTGCCATCTTTCTGAAGGCCATACATGTTCCACGACATGGGCACCTCCACATCGTCCCATGCCTGGTCGTTGTAACCGGCCTGATAGAAATCCTTGGGGCGGGCGTCGGGGTTCTTGGCGAAATGGAACTTCCATTTGCCGTCGAGGCTCATCCAATAGCTCGACTTCTCGGGCAGGACGCCCTTGGCCTCGTCGACCGAAGCGAAGCTGGTGAACCATGCGTGCGGCTGCATCTTGTTGTAGCCAATCAACTCGGGTTGCTGCCACTCCTGGCCCGTGGGGGCTGTGGCAGTACCATACTCATAGCCCTTCAAGAGGGTCTGAGCCGGCAGTGCGGTTGCCAAGAGACAGCCCACTGCAGTTAAAAAATTGCGAATGATCATGTAAAAAGATAGATTGTAGTTGCGCGTAACATAAATACTTTCTGCAAAGTTAAGTATTTTATCACGGCTTTGCAAATAAAACGGCAAAAAACAGGTGCCGGCCGGAGCAAGAAAAGACCCCTATCGGTTGCGGGAACGGTCGAAACGGCAGGAATGGGCACAGGTGTTCGCAGCCCGTCGCCATCGATGGGAATCAGAACAGGAACATCTTGAAGCGTTGGGTGTTGGATTCTTTCTGCGCCAACTCGTCGGTCATTCGCCGCATGGCCTCTTTGAAGAAGAAGCTAACAAGGTGCTCGTCGGTTGTCTCGGTGCGAATCATGCGCAGGGCCGCTATGTATTCCTGGCGACTGGTGGCGGGAATGATGAGAAGCGGATGGTGCATGCGCAGCAAGATGTAATTGCTGAGGAGCCGCCCCGTACGGCCATTGCCGTCGCGGAAGGGATGCAGATACTCGTAGAAGCCGTGGAAGCGTGCGGCAAGCACCATGGGATGGGCCGCTGCCGCAACGATGGCGCGCTCAGTGGAGGCAAGCAGCTGGGGCACCCTCGCCACCAACTGCCCGTGGTCGCCAAACACGGTGTCGCCAGCCGCCATGTCGGTCGTGGTGTATTGGCCGGGCGTGGCGTCGGGCGCACGGTAAGCAAGCGTGTGGAGGGTGACCCGTCGGTTCACTTCTTTCAGGAATTCTTCGTCGAGCGGATGGTCGATATGGTCGAGCACATATTCGTATGCCTGGAAATGATCGAGCATCTCAAAAGCCTCATACAGGGTCTTGCCCGCGGGAATCATGCCAAGGCCTTTCTCTTTCAATTCGCGTGTGTCGTCGACCGTGAACGAGTTGCCTTCGATGGCGCACGAATGGGTAGAGAAAAGCACCTCATTAAACTGCCGATACTCTTCACGCTCCATTTTATCGATCACCTCCGCCTGATACGTAGCCCTCAGACGTTCGTACTCGTTGATTTCCTTTTCGAATGACATCATATAAAGTTTCCCGTGATAACTGTTGCCTACAAAGATACATCATTTTTTTGACAGCACCATCATTTAGCCCCCATTATCTCTAAACCCATTGGGGACAAACCTGCCGTCGGCGCTAACCCTCCCGTTGCGGACGTAGCTGCGCCTTGGCAAGCATCGCGTGGCTCGCGCCTTACTCAAACTGCATGGAGCCGAAGAAGTCGGGACGATGGAAGTCGGGCTTGGGCACGTCGACGGGGAAGAGCGACACGAAGTGGGGACGGGGCAACTTGTCGCCACACTTGTAGACGTTGCCATGGGCCTGCAGGCCAGCGAACGACTGGAGCTTGTGGTGGAACAAGGCGGTGGCGGGCACAGACAGGCACAGCTGCCACGTGCGCTCGCCCTCGATGTCGGCAAACGGCATGCGGCCCATGGTGGCAAAGCGGTCTACGGTGTTGAGCACCTCCTGGTTGGCGCGCTCGCGGTTGGCACGGGCCGCTCCGGCTCCGATGAGCATCGTTCCGGCGGCGTTGCACTCTATATTATAATAGGTGCCGTCGTCGGTGGGCGAAAGGAAGAGCTCGCAGCATGAGTCTTCCCACACGTTGCCGTTGTCGTGGGATGCCACGGCGCGCACGCAAGCCTCGCTTACGCGGTAATGGATGAGCAGGTGAGAGCCCGTGTGGGCCAGGCGCACCTCCACCTGAGGCTTGTAGGGGAACAACTCGGCCCAGCATGAATGGGCCACAGGGATGAATGGCAGAAGGGCATTGTCCATCACGCTAACAATTTCGGCGGCGCTAACGGGAGCGTCGGCAATGCGGGGTATCAGGATCGTTGGTTGCATGGTTTAGGTTTGGTTTTGCTATCTTATGCAAAGATACAACTAAGAAACGAAAGTGAGCGCGAAATGGGCAAAAGAATATTGCTTCCCGCCGATTTATGCCGCACCCATCGGTCATTTGACACGCATGCAACTATTAAAATATCGCAACAATCTATACCGTAATCTACATTGTTTTTTACGACCAGCCATGCCTTCGGCCGCAAATACGCCATTCTCGCGCAATCTTCGCAACGCCCTGACCATTAACCACTTACCATTCTTGCAACTCGTTCAACCCTTCTGTTTTCACATTCCGCATTGCGAAAAGCCACGTTTCGAGGCTCGAAACATGGCTAACGGCACTACGAGAGATGGTCTTTCGAGGCTCGGTTAGGCAGGTATCGCAAATTGAAAGATGCCTAACGGCAAATCGGAAAGTCGGTTTTTTGTCGCCCGCCTCGTAAAAAACGCGTTTTCGCGCGCTATTTCACGCAAAAACAGAGACCAACTTTTTAACCAAAAGTCCTTACAACGCATGGTCTTTTCGCTCCACATCCCACCCTCGGCTTCGCCCCTGCCCCCACCCCATTGGTGAACCACAAGGTGGAAATTTGGGGTCGGAAACGCAAAAACTTGGCAATGGATATGCGCCAAACGAAGAAAAATGCTTAATTTTGCTTACAGCTACGACCTAATCACCAATTGCCTACCTGTCGCCGTGCTCGCGATGAGCCTTTAGGAGCGGCACCACGGGGTCGAGCCCAACCTAAACGCAACCTAATAATTACTACCAAATGATTACCAAAAAAACGAGAGCGCTCCTTTGCGCCATGTTGGGGTTGATGGCAGTGAGTCCAACAACCGTCAACGCCCAGGACGACTTCGGATTGGTTGAGCAAACGCTTCCCAATCCTGAGAACACGCCCCTACCCGTCTTTCCCGTTCCCTCTGAGCGCCAGCTCAAATGGAACGAAACCGAGTTTTACGCCTTCTTCCATTATGGCATGAACACCTACACCGGCGAGGAATGGGGACTGGGCAGCGAGTCGGAGAACCAGTTTGCGCCCACCGCTGTGCCCGACCCCTTGCAGTGGCTCACAGCCGCCAAGTCGGCCGGCATGCAAGGCGGCATCGCCGTCATCAAGCACCACGATGGCTTCTGCCTGTGGCCCACATCGACCACGAAACACAACGTCACCTCGTCGTCGAACGCCAACGCCAAGGAGACCAATGTGCCACGCGACTTCGCCGCAGCCGCCAAGAAGCTCGGCATGAAGTATGGCTTCTACATCTCGCCGTGGGACCGCAACAGCCCCTACTGGGCCGAGAAGGACGACGACGGCAACTACACGTCGACCTACACCAACGACGTGTTCTTCAAGCAGTGTGCCGAGGCGGCCACCTATGGCGACGACCAGTTTGAGATGTGGTTCGACGGAGCACGCGGCGGCTCTGGCCACTACGGCGGCAAAGGCGGCAAGCGCGACATTCCCAACGCCACCACTTATTACGACATTCCCAACCTGCGCGACTCCATCCACAAGGTTTGCCCCAACATCATCCTCTGGGGCGAAGGCGGCGAGGCACGCTGGATAGGCAACGAGGCCGGATGGGCCGGCGAAACCAACTGGGCCATGGGCTCAGGCGAGTATGGCGACGAGAACGGATGGCAATGGCATCCGGGAGAGAGCGACGCCAAGGCCACTACCAAGGGATGGTTCTGGCACGAAGGCGAGGGCATCTACAGCGCCGAACGCCTGTTCCAGATGTACCTGGAGACGGTGGGACGCAACGCCACATTCATCCTCAACATACCGCCCGACAAGACGGGTAAGCTGCCCGCGCAAACCGTGAACCGCATGAAGGAACTGGGACAGATGATAACCAACCGGCTGGGTAACGACCTGGCCAAGAACGCACAGGTGGAGGCTTCGGCCACACGTCAGGGCGGCGCCACCGTGAGCTACGAGGCCGGCAACGTGACCGACGGCGACAAGAACACCTATTGGGCCACCGACGACGGCACCACATCGGCCTCGCTGACCTTCACATGGGACACGCCGCAGACCCTCCACTACGTGTCGATGATGGAGTTTATACGCCTCGGACAGCGCGTGAAGAGCTTCACCATTGAGACCAGCGAGGACGGAACGACCTTCACACGCCGCGGTGGAAACATCAAGACCACCACCATAGGCTACAAGCGCATCGTTCCGCTCAACGGCAACACGGCCAGCAGCTACGACGCTGGCGTGAAGGCCAAGGCCGTACGCATCACCATCAACGACGCGAAGGCTTGCCCGCTGCTCCACACGGTTTCCATCTACTAACCCTTATTCCATTCACCATGAATCTGAAACAATACATCTGCTTGGCCTCGCTGTTCCTGCCCATCGGCACAACTGCACAGACCAGCAACAACCATATCATCTGCGACTTCGAAAGCGAGGACAGCTACACCCAGGTGGGCGTGTACGACACGTGGGAGAACTCGCCTTTCCGCAACGGCACACTCCAGGGCAACGCCAAGGTGTGCAAGAACCCCTCTACGGAGGTCGACGAGAAGCTCGGCTTCGCACCCAACCCCTCGGCCAAGGTGCTCGGCGCACAACGCTCGCGCTACGGCAGCAACACCTTCGGCGCCCTGGTAGGGCTCAACGAGACCATTCCGCTCAGCCTCTCGCCCAAGTATATCCACGTCAAGGTCTATACCACCGAGGCAAGCCGCTTCATGCTCATCGGCATGGGTAAGCGCAAGGACCGCCCCGGACAGAGCGACATGACCGAGCAGCTCTGGCAAACCAGCATCACCAAGGTGGGCGAGAACCAGTGGTTCGACGCCGTGTTCCCCATCAGCGGCAATCCCGGAGCCGAGCTTCACAAACTGCTCGTGGTGCCCGACCTGCAATCGCCCCATAACCGCACGAGCGATTTCCTGTTCTACATCGACGACATCGAGCTGAGCACGTCGGCCACACCGCGATTCTGCACCACCTATTATGACATCAACTACGAGAAGACGCAAAAGCTGAATCGCACCGACCGCCACCTCAACAGCATCACCCTGAAGGCCGACGGCAAGTCGCAGACGCTCAAGGTGGGTCAGCAGTCGACCAAGATGCTCTACATGCCGATGCTGGAGCAGGCCTTCACGGCCAAGCCCGGACAGACCATCACCGCCACGTTCAACTACCAAGGCACGTGGATGAGCGGCTATGTGTTCCTCGACTGCGACAACGACGGCCAGTTTAACGTGGTGACCGATGGCGACAACATCACCAACGACCGCGACCTCATGGCCTACTCGTTCTTCAAGGGCAAGGACAGCAGTGGCAAGACTCAGCCCGACGGCAACCGCCTCAACCCGCCCGCCTTCACGCTGCCAAGCGACCTCAAGCCGGGCGTGTACCGCATGCGCTTCAAGGTCGACTGGGACAATGTGGAGCCCGGAGGATCGCTCACACAGGACAACTCCATCCTGAGCAACGGCGGTGCCATCGTCGACGTGCGTCTCGTTGTGCACAACGACCAGGTGACCATCAAGCGCGGAACACGCGGCACCAGCGGCGGACTGAACGGCGATGTGCTGAAGGCCGACGGATCGAAGCTCACCGAGGAGCTCATTCCGTTTGGAGAGCCTTACAACGTGTCGGTGAAGCCCGCGCCCGGATTTAAGTTCTCCCACTTCCTCATCCGCCACGGCAACATCAGCTCGGAGGACAGCCTGCTCTACGAAACGCCCCAATTCTTCGACGCCACGGTGCCCAGCTATCTGGTGAAGAACAACCTTTACACCATCCCCGCCAAGTATATCGACGGCGATGTGGAAATCACGCCTTACTTCAAAAGCACAGGATCATCACAGGAGGGAGAGGGCAACTACGCGCTCAACTTCAACGAGGAGCTGCAACGCCAAGGCGACAATCGCCTTGAAAGCTTCACCATGGTGGCCACAAAGGGTGGAACCACGGAGGTGGCGATCGACGAGACGGGCAACAGCGTGTACCGAAAGATGCTCGACACGGAGGTATCGGTGGTGCCGGGCGACCAGGTTGCCGCAACGGCCAGCTACACGGGCAACCCCATGCACGGATACCTCTATGTGGACCTCGACAACGATGGGCAATTCACTGCCGACATCTCCGAGAACGGTAAGCCCGACGTGAGCAGCGAACTGCTGTCGTACACCTATTTCAATGGAAAGAACAGTCTGGGACAAAACCTCAGCGACGCCGACAGCGCAGGGGTGGCCCTGCCTGCCTTCACCATCCCCGAGGATCTGCCAGAGGGCAACTACCGCGCCCGTTACAAGATCGATTGGGACAACGCCAGTCCCGCAGGCCAGTGGACTGAGGGTGGCGAGAACCAAATAGACGCCAAGGGTGGCTACGTCATCGATTTCCTCCTGAACGTGCACCCAGAGCGCTCGAAACTCGACATCCGCACCCTCAACGGTTACATCATGGGCAAAGGCAACAAGGGTGTGAGCGAGACCATCGCCTATGGCGAGCAGCTGGCCCTCATGACCACGCCTTTCAACCGCGAGTATGCGGCCGAGAACATGTTTATCCGACATGGCCACAACCTCGACGGCGACCAGTTCGTCTGCGGCAACCGCCAGTGGAGCGAGGACACGCTGGAGGTCAGAAACGCCTACACGCTGACCAAGGAACAGGCCAACGGCGACGTGCGCATCACACTGGAGTTTGAACCGGTGGGCAATCCGGTCAACAAACTGGTGTTCTCCGATGAGTTCAACGCGCCCGACGGCACCTATCCCGACGCCGACAAGTGGGTAAACCCCACACGCTACAGCGCTGCATGGAACCGATTCATCGCCCAGACCGAGGAGGGACGTCGCCTCACGGGATACATCAAGGATGGCAAGCTCGTCATGCACTGCATGCCCAACCCGCTCGCTACGGAAACAGATAGGAACGGACAAAAGCTCGACATGATCAGCGGAGCCGTGGAGAGCCATGGCAAGTTCGACTTCCACTATGGACGTGTGGAGGCTCGCATCAAGACCAATCCGTACACGGGCAACTTCCCCGCATTCTGGATGATGCCGTCGAAGCAGCCGCTCGGATGGCCCAACGATGGCGAGATCGACATCTGGGAGCAGATCAACACCGAGAACAAGTCGTACCACACCATCCACTCGAAGTGGGGCAACACGCTCGGACACGCCAACGACCCTGTGAAGTCGGGTAGCGCAGCCACACAGGCTGACGAATATCACGTCTTCGCCTTGCAGTGGACCAACAAGATGCTCACATGGTTTGTTGATGGCAAGAAGGTGTTCTCGTATGCCAAGAGCAAGAAGGCCGACGCGCTGAACAATGGTCAGTGGCCGTTCGACAACGACTTCTACATCATCCTCAACCAGAGTGTGGGCAACGGCAGTTGGGCAAGCGCACCCGACCTGGGACACACCTACACCACGCTCTTCGACTGGGTGCGTGTGTACCAGCAGGTCAACCCAACGGGCATCGGGCAGACCACCACGTCGGCCTTCGACTTCTACGTGGGCAAGAATCACGTCAGACTGGTGGCGCCCGAGAAGCAGTGGGTAACCATCTGCAGCGCGCAGGGACAGGTTATGTACCACAAGGAGTTGCAAGGCAACGAAACGGTGACGCTGCCCCACGGCGTGTACGTCATCAACAAGCAGAAGGTAGTAATACCTTGAAACCAAGGAACGATGTCATATTTCTGTTGCAAGGAGGGTGCCGTTACATAAAAAAGCACTACCTTTGTAAACAATCCTAACATCGGCCGCCGCACCGAGTGTGGCGGCCGATGTGTTTAGCGAACGATCAAGCCACATCACTATCATCAAACATATCAACAACAAACAGTTAAAAGCTATCAACTAACAAGCACCACCCCATCACCCAAAAGCCTCTCAGGCCTTACCCCTCAGACGGGAAGGATCAATCGGTCCGATGAGATGGCTTCATTCTATCCAAAACCTACCACGGTGCGCCAACGGACCGACGACGCGCCAACACTTCAACTATCACACATGAAGAAATTCTATTCTTACGTCGTCGGCGCAATGGTGCTGGCGTTGCCCCTCAGCATCGCTGCAGTGGCCGCTCTGCCTGCAATCAACGACACCGTCGAGGAAACAACGGCCAACGGCGTGGCGACAATCAACTTCGCCGACTCGACCTACGCCACATCGTCTGCCACCAGCACCGAGGGCGACATCACAGAGGACCGCGTCTTCCAAATCGGTGAGGGCACAATGACCATCACACCGAGCACTTCCGGCACAGCCAACCGCTTCTGGGCTGTTAAGGGTAAGCCACAGCTGCGCCTCTACGGTGGCAAAATGGTGTTTGAGGCTCCCGAGGGACGCGCCATCACAAACATCGTGTTCACTACCGACAAGAAGTGGGAAGAGCCCACCTACGAGCCGGCCAACAACGCTACCGCTAAGAAACAGTGGGAAGGCAACGCCGTGAAGGTCACCGCCACAATTGGCAAGCAGTGCCAGATCAAAACCATCACCGTGACCTACGCCGACGCCAACGACGAGACGATCAAGCCTGAGGTGAAGGTCGTAACATTCAACACGGTGGATAACATCGCCACATTCAACGCCCTTCCAAAGGACAGCGCCGTGCGCCTCACGCTCACCGACGCCTACGTAACGAAGGTTTACAATGGCAACATCTACGTGCAGGACGCCACCGCTGCAACCATCTTCCACAACACAGGCCTCAACCTCGAGGAGGGACAGGTGCTCAACGGAACCATCATCGGAAAGCAGGCTCCCTACAACGACATTCCTGAGCTCGCAGCAAACGACAGCACCAACCTCGACAAGGTGGTCATCACTGAGGGCGCTGCCACACCGAAGGAGGTAACGCTGGCCACGGTCAACAACGACATCCTCTCGCAACTGGTGAAGCTCGGTGAGGCCAAGCTCATCGACAGCCTCGGAAACCACTACGCCGTGCAGGGTGAAGACACCATGCAGGTGTACGACCAGTTCCGCGTACTGGGCAAGGAGTATGTGTGGCCTGAGGAGGCGCTCTCTATCACAGCTATCGTGGGCAGCTACAAGGGCAACGTGCAGCTCATGCCGGTGTCGGCTGAAGCCATCGAGGCAAAGCCCGAGCCTGCGCTCAAGAGCGGTGTCTACTACCTCTACAACGTGGCCACAAAGAAGTGGCTGGCTGCCGGCAACAGCTGGGGCACACAGGCTTCGCTCAACGACTACGGACTCGACTTCACCGTGAGCATGCTCGAGGATGGCACTTACACCCTCGACTCGCGTGTGGCAAACAATGCTACGCAGCACTTCCTGGGCGCCAACGCGTATGTCGATGCCAACGCTTACGGTTGGAACATCACCGACATCACCGCTGAGGGCGATACCGAGAAGGTGCTCCAGCTCACCACTGCCGATGGCAAGTTCCTGGCCTTCTCTGGTGAGGGAACAGTGGTGAACGCTACCAAAGTCGCTGACGCCGATGCAGCCAAGTGGATTGCTGTGAGCCGCGAAAAGCGCATCCAGGACATCATGGACGCTCTGCCCACTGCATCAAAGGAGAACCCCGTGGATGTGACTCTGCTCTTCCAGGGCATGAACTTCGGTCGCAACGACCAGCGTAATAGCGCTTGGCAGGGTAGCCCCACACTGAATGGCGACAACGACAACTTCTGCGCCGAAAAATACAATACCGTCTTCGACGTCAATCAGACTGCCGAGGTGCCCAATGGTGTGTACAGCGTGGTGTACCAAGGTTTCTACCGCGATGGTAAGGCAGCCGAAGCTGCTGCAGCACGCACAGATTCCACCGAGAACATCAACGCCGTCGTGTACGCTGGCGAGGTGGAGAAACCCATGCTTTCGATCTTTGCGGCCGCTGGACAAAAGGACAATGTGGGTACCAACACCACCTTCGGTTATGTGCCGCAGACCATGAGCGACGCTTCGAAGTATTTCAGCGCAGGGCTCTACAACGACACCATCAAGAATGTGGTGGTCAACCAGGGATCGCTGAAGATTGGCGTAAAGCAGACCGTCGAAGGTAGAGGAAGCAACTGGACGATCTTCGACAACTTCCGCGTATTCTGCACAAGCAACAAGATCGACCTCACCATCTACAAGGAGGCTTACGAGGCTGCCCTGGCCGCTGCCCAGGTGGCTCAGGCCGACACCATCGTCACAGGCGAGGAGATGGCCGCTCTCAACGCTGCCGTGGAGCAGTATGGCACCATCGCCGAGGAAACGCAGGAGGCTTACGAGGAGGCCACAAGCGCCCTGAAGGCTGCCACAGCAAACCTCAAAAACGCTCGCAACGCATATCTGGCTCTGGCAAACGCGAAGAAGGCTGTGAAGAACTATCCGTACGCAGCAGTTCAGAAGGTCGACGACCTGAAGGCCGCCATCGACCTCGCTCCCGCCAATGCCACCCAGGCCGACTCTATCGCAGCCGTCCTGCCGCAGCTCGAGCGCGTAGCTTCGGAGAGCAACAGCTTGGCTGAGGCCGACGAGACCGCCCTCAACATGACCGACCTCATCGTCAACCCGCTGGCTGCCGACGCCATCGACGCTAACGTCTGGAAGATCAGCGGCGGAAAGATCAACATCAAGTCGAGCGAGCCTTGGACTGACGCCGAGGGCAACGCAGAGCATCGCTATTTCGACACCGACAACTGGAGCGACAAGTCTTGGACAACCAACATGACTCAGGAACTGAAGCTCACCGAGGGCCAGTACATCCTCTCGGTCATGGCTCGCGCCAACGCAGAGATGGAAACCTTCAAGCTCTACGCCAACTTTGGCGAAGACCAGCTGGGCAGCGTCGACATGATGCACCATGGCTCATCTAACGGCCTGTTCAACTTTGGTTGGGAGCGCAACTACGTGGTGATCGACGTGCCTATGGACGGCGCTGTGACCATCGGCGTGGAGGGATCAACCAATACCGCACACAGTTGGATGTCGTTCGCCGACTTCCGCCTTGTGAAGATTGGCGTGATGGACTACGATCGCGACACAACCATCACCGTGGCTCCCACCGACAATGTGTGGATGGCTTACGTGGGTCAGGAGAAGGAGGTGAGCCTCACCATCGCTCACACCGGAACCACCGGAACCATCGCTCCGTTCAGCGTGGCCGTGGGCTATGAGAACGCCGACGATGCCGAGCAGCAAGGAAGCCTCAACCCCGCCAGCGTCAACACCACTCCGTTGCACGCAGGCGAGTCGGCTGTGGCCAGCGCCACCTGGACTCCTGCCGCCACTGGTAGCTTCTACCTCTATTATGTGAACGCCGAGGGCGAGAAGGTTCGCTCTGAGAAGGCCATCACCGTCTACGCCTCGAAGGAGGAGATGGAGGCTGTCATCGCAGGCGTTAGCAACATCCTCATCGACGCCAACGCTGCTGCCAACGTCTACACCGTCGACGGCCAGCTCGTTCGCAAGAACGCCAAGAGCCTCACGGGGCTGCCCAAGGGTCTCTACATCGTGGCCGGTAAGAAGGTTGTAGTGAAGTAATCTGCCTTAAGCCAATCCCCACCGGATTGGACCAAGCTATCGTAACAAAGGGCGCTCACAAACGGTGGGCGCCCTTTTTATGGGGTAAAAGCACAAAAAAACAAGCGAAAGGAACGTGGGTTTCGAATATTATTTGTACTTTTACCCAGTTTATCAAAACAAAACCCATTATCTACCCATGAAAGTAATTGATTTCAGCAAATCAAACTCCATCATCAACAAGTACATGGCGGAGATGCGCGACAAAGATTATCAGCACAACCGCCTGTTGTTCCGCAACAACATCATGCGTGTGGGCGAACTCATCGCCTACGAGCTCAGCAAGACATTCGACTATGAGGAGCGCGACATCGTCACTCCGCTTGGCGTCTCAAGGGTAAGCGTGCCCACCGACCGCCTCGTGCTCGGAACCATCTTCCGCGCCGGACTGCCCTTCCATCAGGGCTTCCTCAATATCTTCGACCATGCCGCCAACGCCTTTGTGAGCGCCTACCGCGAGTACACCGACGAAGCGCACACGAAGGTGGGCATACACGTGGAGTATCTCGCCACACCCGACCTGAACGACGCCACGCTGCTCATCGTCGACCCGATGCTGGCCACTGGTGGCTCAATGGAGATGGGTTACAAGGCCCTGCTCACCAAGGGCCAACCGAAGAAGGTGCACGTGGTATGTGTCATCGCAACGCCCAACGGCATCGACCACATCCGCAAGACCTTCCCTGAAGACACCACCATCTGGTGCGCAGCGGTCGACCCTGGCCTCAACGAGCACAAATACATCGTACCTGGCTTCGGCGACGCCGGCGACCTCTGCTACGGCGGCAAGATCTAAAAGCCAACCCTTGAAGCCCCTAAAGCCCAAAAGGAAAAGGCCTTGAAGCCAAGCACGGCAATAAAAACCAATGGGTATAATAGACAAGATGGGACAAGCCGCACGTATCGCGCCAGCCTCCCATCATGCCTATTATACCCATTTTGCCTATCATGCCGGGCCAGCCGTAACGCCCAGCCTGCCCCTCTTAGCCTCCATGCCGGGCCAGCCGTAACGCCCAGCCGGGCCCTCTTGCTTCTTGAACCGCTTTTTACCCATTACCCTCTTTTGTCCAGCGGCAAGAATTTCGGGCGCATATTTGCGCCCGCCTCTTCCCCATTCCCGCCCCAAATAAAAAATATTCGCCGAAAACGCTTGCGGTTTCGCATTTTTTGTGTATCTTTACCGCATAAACGCTAAGGTTCGCACGGCGGCTACGTTTTGTGCGAGCACAGCCTCTCTTAATATCCATACCACTCGCGTGAGCGTAAGTATAGATAACGGTTCTTTTCAACATTTTGGAAGGAAGTGTTGTCGTATATTTACGCAAAAGAACCTTCTATTCATTCCGTTAAGGCAAAAGCCAACACCATGGGCACCACCCCATTGGCCATCAAGCCACGGCTCGCCAAGCGAAAGGCAATGACCGAAAGGCATCAGGCCACGGCTCGCCAAGCGAAAGGCAATGACCGAAAGGGCATCAGGCCATAGGACCACCAAGCGAAAGGCAATGACCGAAAGGCATCAGGCCATAGGACCGCCAGAGCGAAAGGCACGAGCTGTCCTCACGTTGCGCAACGCCCCGGATTGACCCCAATGTCTACTCTAACCCGTATAACTATAAATCATTGTATCTATGGAACTTAAAATGGCTACAGCCGGTACGATGGAGTCCGGCGACATTATGATTCAACTGGCCCCCTCAGACCATCCGGGGCTCGACATCCATCTGCAGAGCTCCGTTGCCTTTCAGTTTGGCGACCAGATCCGCGAGGTGATCCGTGAGACCCTCATGGGCCTGGGCATCACCAAGGCCGAGGTGTACGCCACCGACAAGGGCGCCCTCGACTGCACCATACGGGCGCGCACAACTGCCGCCGCCGTCAGAGCCACCGGCAACGACGTCTGGAGCGAGTAATTTAGAACAGGTTGCCTCAGGTCAGGATAGGCGGAGCGCACCTTCGCTCCGCCATGGCGAAAAAAGGTGCCACAAGTGAAACTAAAAATCCATTAACTATGAAACGACTGAGAAGAACCATGATGTTCGTGCCGGGCAACAACCCTGGCATGATGCAAGACGCATACATTTACGGTCCCGACTCCATCATGCTCGACCTTGAGGACTCGGTGACCATGGCCGAAAAGGACACGGCGCGCTTGCTGGTATACAATGCACTGAAATCGATCGACTACGGCAATACGGAGATGGTGGTGCGCATCAACCCGCTCTCAACGCCCTACGGCAAGAAAGACGTGGAAGCCGTGGTGAAAGCCGGAGTCGACGTCATACGCATGCCCAAGACCGAGACGGCCGAGGAAGTCGTGGAGGTGGAGCGCGAGATAGAAAGAGTGGAGCGCGAGATCGGTTGCCTGGGCCGCACGCAGATCATGGCAGCCATCGAGAGCACCCTCGGCGTGGTGAACGCCTACGCCATTGCCACCGCATCGAAACGCATGATGGGCATCGCCCTGGGAGCGGAGGACTACTGCGCCAACCTGAAGACCCAACGCTCGCCTGAGGGCATGGAGCTGCTCATGGCACGCCAAACCATCGTTGTGGCGGCACGCGCCGCGGGCATCGACGCCCTCGACACCGTGTACAGCAACCTCAACGACATGGAGACCTTCCGCAAAGAGGTGGAGCTCATCCATCAGTTGGGATTCGATGGCAAGTCAATCATCAACCCCCGACAGATTGAGATCATCAACGAGGTGTTTACTCCCACACAGAAGGCCATCGACAAGGCCCTCGCCGTGATCGCCGCCATCAAGGAGGCCGAAAGCAAGGGATCGGGCGTCATCGCCGTGAATGGTAAAATGGTGGACCGACCAGTTGTCATCCGCGCACAGCGCGTCATCGACCTCGCACTGGCTTCGGGCGTAATTAAAAAGGAGGACTTGGTATGAACACACTGAACGACAGAAAGACCCTTGTCAGCCAAGTGGCTGAGGCAATGGGAAAGAGAGTGTATAACGACGGTGCCGAGAACCACAAGGAAACCGCGCCTCGTCTGGAACTGCAACATGAGAGCCCCAAGCTCGTGAGCCTTGAGGACGCCATTCGCCGCTCAGGATTGCGCGACGGCATGACCATCTCCTTCCACCACCATTTCCGCGGTGGCGACAAGGTGGTGAACATGGTGGTGGCCAAGCTCGCCGAGATGGGCTTCAAGGATCTCCACCTTGCCGCATCGAGCCTGCAGGACGTGCACGCTCCGCTCATTGAGCACATACGCAACGGCGTCATCACCCAGATCTCCACATCGGGCCTTCGCGGCGAACTGGCCAAGGAGATCTCACACGGCCTGATGGCCAAGCCCGTCATCTTCCGCTCACACGGCGCACGCGGTGCCGCCATCGCCTCGGGCGAGCTTCACATCGACGTAGCCTTCCTGGGCGCCTCATCGGCCGACCCATTGGGCAACGCCTGCGGCTACTCGCGCTCCGAGAACGCCAAGAGCATCTGCGGATCGCTGGGCTACGCCCTGCCCGACGCGCGCTACGCCGACAAGGTGGTGGTGCTCACCGACGACCTTGTGAACTATCCCAACACGCCCAACTCCATCTCCGAGCACGACGTTGACTTCGTGGTGGAGGTCGACAGCGTGGGCGACTCATCGAAGATTGCCTCGGGCGCCATTCGCGACACGAAGAACCCACGCGACATCCTGCTGGCCAAGCAGGCCGCGAAGGTCATCGTGAACAGCGGCTACTTCAACGACGGCTTCTCCATACAGACGGGATCGGGCGGCGCATCGCTCGCCGCCGTAAAATACATTCGCCAGAGCATGATCGACCGCAACATCCAGGCGTCGTTCGCCCTGGGCGGCATCACTGCCCACATGGTGAAGATGCACGAGGAAGGTCTCATCGGCCGACTCATCGACGTGCAGTCGTTCGACAAGGTGGCGGCCGAGTCGCTCAAGAACGATCCGCGACACAAGGAGGTGGCAGCCTACGAGTATGCCAGCAAGCAAGAGCAGGGCTCAGCCACCCATTACCTCGACATCGTGATTCTCTCAGCCCTTGAGGTCGACGTCCATTTCAATGTGAACGTGCTCGTGGGCAGCGACGGCATCATCCGCGGCGCCATCGGCGGCCATCCCGACACGGCCGAAGACTCGGCGCTCTCGATCATCGTCTGCCCAATGCTGCGCGGCCGAATACCGTGCATCGTCGACGAGGTGACGACGCTCATCACACCGGGACGCACCGTCGACGTGGTGGTGACCGAGTATGGCATTGCCGTCAATCCCAACCGTCCGGAGATTGCCGAGCGCCTGCGCGAGGCGGGCCTCCACCTCGTAACGCTCGAGGAGCTGCGCGACCGCGCCCTCAAAATCATCGGCACACCGGCGCCTCTACCCTTCGGCGAGAAGGTGGTGGGTGTGGTGCTCAACCGCGACGGCAGCGTCATGGATGTCATCAAGGACATCAAGGAATAACCGAACAGGGCAGCATAACACAGCATAGCCTAACATTACATTTGCTTAACTAATTTAGGCCATGGGGTCAGCGACATTCGCGCCAGCGCCCCATGGCCTTTTTATGTGTTACGTTCCTCTTGCGATCCATGTTTTTTTTGCCATCCATAGCTATCTACGTCCACAGCTATCTTGCTGCGAGGCAAGCCGTTGCAAAGGATGCCGCTTACGGGATGGGCGACCAAAAGCCATCGTGGTCCATATTCTCAATCGCCACCTTGTCGGCCGGCAACCAACAGACCGTGGAGAGCTCGGTGCGGTCCAGCCAGCGAGCGGCCTCGTGCTCGAGCAACGTGGGGCGCCCACTGGCCAGTCGACAACGAAAGCAGTGCATGGTGAGGTGAAACTTCGGGTAGTCGTAATCGACCGTTGTGAGCAGCGGCCCCACCTCAATCTCAGTGGCCAACTCCTCACAAATCTCGCGGCGCAGCGCCTCCTCAGGCGTCTCGCCGGCCTCCATCTTTCCACCGGGAAACTCCCACCAGTCTTTCCACTCGCCATAGCCACGCTGTGTGGCAAACACCCGGTCGGCCTCACAAATCACGGCGGCCACGACCTCTATCTGTTTCTTTTGTTCCATAGTCAAATGATACCATTGCTGGGGTCAAGCCCCAATCTTCCCCATGCTTACCCACAGCAAGTTCATTGCATGAGGAATGTTCCGTATTTCTTCAAGTGAGTACGGTTTAGGATTTATAATGCGACGTGTGTTATCGCCTACAAAGTAATTCGTCCAAACAAGGATAGATATCGTCTTCCTTCTCATAGGGATGCATGTTGAAATAAGCGTTTCCGTTGAGCATGGCCGAGATGTTGGTCTTGCTTTTGTCGTAGAAGATATGCACCGGTATGTTATGCGCTTCGGCATAAGCCAACTCGTACCCCACCCCCAGAGACGGACAGGTACATTCCGCAATCACCATGTCGCAACTTCTCAGCCATTCGGTGTCGCGCTCATAGATATGCGTGTCGATCGATTTTGTTTGCGCCTTCACGCTCATGTTCATCTTGCCGATGTGCTCCGTCAGCACCGTATCCGTCTGATTGATGTACTGAATGATTCTCTGATAGAGCGCGGCGTCGACCCTTCCGCCCCGGATGGATCCTGCAAAGTATATTTTCTTATTCATCACAATCCTGTTTTTTGTCGTTCCCCCGCAATCGCTCAGCACGCTATGTAGGACATGAGCCGAAAGCGAAAAGGTGGCACGATGCTAATGGTTGTCTTCCCAGAAATGGGATTTCCAGAAGTTGGAGTCGACCATTCTGACCTCGCGTTCCTTCCCTTTGGGTCCTTCAACGACATACACCAAGTCGGGCGGGAGGGGCACCCTGTAGCTCACGGCCTTTCCCGCCTGCACCTTGTCGGGGACAAACAGGTCGATGTTTGACACGATGCTGCCATGGGCCTTCAGCGCCTTCTTGATGCGCGACACATGACTCTTGTCGCGATATTCGCCGCTATGGTTTCCCTTGCTCACCCGCCGGTAGATGGCGTTGTATTTTTCCAATATCAACTTGTGCGTCTCATCCTTCTCCACATAGTCGGTCCAATCGAGGTTTTCTTCGAGCAACGACATGTAAACCATCAGGATGTAGAGCGTGTAAGGCTGTGGAGTGAGGTCGATCACCAAGTCGCCACCCCCCTCGTCCGGTTGGCCGTTCTGCGCGTCGACGGGCCTGAGCACCACAGGCTTCGCCCGGTTTTGCAGGTTGATGACGAGCTTGTAGTTGGCGCGCTCCTTGCCATAGGCAATGAGGTCGAACAACGAGCGGTGGAACCCGTAATAAAGGAATTTCTTCGACAAGGGCTGGTTCTCTATCACCAGTTTGGCGCTCACCATCGAGCGGTACGAGTCCATCAGGTCGACCACCTGGTCGAGAATGGAGGCAGGCGCGCCGTGAAGGGCGTCGCCCTGCATCTGGTCGATGGGCACAAGCAAGAAATTGGAATGCATGTTACGCTCCATATCGTCCACCCCACTCTTGTCTGCCACAGCCGACTCGCCAATTTTGAAGAGGAAGGCCGGCTTGGAGTTGAGCATGTTGATGCCCATCTTCTTAAACAGCAACTCGTGGGTGAACCGCGAGGTGGTCATCGAACAGAGGTCGCGCTGAATTTTCTCCACCTTCGCCTCATCGAGCGTGGGTATCATGTATTTGATGACCTTGTGGAGATAATCGCCCCGAATCAGCTTGTAGTCGTCGGCTATCTGGGGGATATACACGAAGTTGAACCCCGCCAGCCGAAACTCATTGCTGATGGCGCGATAGTGTTGCCTGATGTAGGCGTCGGTCGGCGTGTGGTCCTCGTTCTCGATGTAGATCACCTTCATGTTCTCTATGAAACTGCTTCCCTCGGGAATGGAGAACACCTGCGCCTTGCCATCGAGCGCATAGTTGACAGCCATGATCTGCAAGGCCTCCAACGGCACGCAGGTGCCATCCGAGAGCGACATGTGGTGGAGCTTCTCCCTGATGCGTGCCTTCTTGGCCTCATCGCGGAGCGCCTGGAGCGTGCCCACCGCCTCGGCGAAGGTCATGGTCTTGGCTTCCGAGAGCATGCTCATGGTGATGCAGAAGTCCTTCTCGTTCCTGATGCGGTCGAACGACTCCATCTCTTCCTCCTCAACGATAAAGTCGGCCTCGATGAGGTCGGATATGATGCGCGCAAAGGCAATCCTTTCTTCTCTTTCAAACGTCATGGCTGATATTCTGTTATTAAGATGTTTATAGGAATGGGGTCAAGTAAACGGGTAGGCAGAGGGTGTCGCCGTCTTTCTGCAAGTCTTTCGTATAAACCAAATACTTACGCTGGATTCTGGAGGAGAACTTATCCGAGAACTTATCGATGGAAGTATGCGCCTTATACCCCGACGATTTCACTTCGATAGCACTCACCTTGCTGCCGTCGGCTATGAGAAAATCAATCTCGTAATACCCCTTGCCATCAGGCTTCTTGATGGTATGGTAGTAGAGGTCTTTCCCCGTTGCCCTCAACATTTGAGCCACAACATTTTCGTAAATATAGCCCAAATTGGCCTCGAGCTTATCGCTAAGAAGTTTTTGGTAGATGATGTTGTCAGTAAATTCTTTCGACTTGAATGCCAATGTTACAAACAGCCCTGTGTCGCCTGCATACATCTTGTAATATTCCGGATCTTTGGTCAAGGCGAGTCCCACGTTCGGATCATCGCAATGGTATGAGGCGTTGACGACCTTCGATTCTTCCATCATTTTCACAACATCGACAACCCTATCTTGCTTTTCTCCAGGAAAGACCGAAGATATCTTATACCTTGAGGTGTTTTTGCTCAGTTGAGCTGGGATGGCATCGAACATTGCCGCTGCTTTTCCCGACTCGTCTATCTTGCGGAAATCTTCCTCGTAAAGAGATATGATATTTCTTTTTACCATATCCACCGCACTAAGATTGTTGGTCTCAATATATTTGCTTACTGCCTGGGGCATACCTCCCACCAACATGTATAACCGAAAGTTTCTCATCATCTTGCGATGAGCCGCTTCGCCTAAAGGTTTGCGTGATTCGAAGATTTGGCGAAGGAGAGGCATAGACGCCGTATCGCCCAAAGCCCATCTAAACTCCTCAAAATCCATTGGATACATAGGCATCCGCATTTCCTCGCTTGGAATGACAATATCCTTTACGTTTTTTCGAATGGAAATGAGCGACCCCGTTTCAATATAGTCGTACCGATGATCTTTTACCAAATGCTTGATGGCTTGCCGAGCCAATGGCTGCATTTGCACTTCATCGAATATGATAACCGATTTTCGCTCATGCAGGGTTACGCCATACACCACCTGAAGACGAAGGAAGATATAGTTCAGGTCCGACAAATCCTTGAACAGATTGTTAACCTCCTCGGCATTTTGAGAGAAATCGATGAGAATATAGGAGTCGTATTCGTTTTTGGCAAACTCCTCAACCAGCGTTGATTTGCCAATACGCCTTGCGCCCTCAATGAGTAAGGCCGTCTCGCCGTTGCTCTCCTGTTTCCACTTGAGCATTTTGTCGTATAGTTTGCGCTTGAAAACCTTATTTTTTGTTGCCATATTCTTCCAAATATTTACGGCAAAGATACGGCTTTTGCCGAAAACCGCAAAATATTTTAGGCCCAAAATGCCGAAAACCGCAAAATGTTTTGGCCACAAAATGCCGAAAACCGCAAAATGTTTTAGGCCCAAAATGCCGAAAACCGCAAAATGTTGGCTATGGGAAGCACCCGCCAGTTGGGACCCGAGCGCCCTGCGGAGCCTTCCGCATAGCGGTGGGGCCACCCCTCTGCCGGGGTGCGGAGGATGGGCGGCGGTTTCCTAATGGGTGTCGGTTTTTAGGCGATGCCGAGCAACTCTATCTCGAAGATGAGGGTCGAGTAGCCTGGGATGCCGGGCTGCGAGAATTTGCCATAGCCTTTCTCTGCGGGGATATACACCTCCCACTTGTCGCCCACACACATGCGCTGCATGGCGATGATCCATCCGTCGATGAGGTCGCAAAGGCGAATGGCGAGCGGTGCGCCGCCCAGCGACGAGTCGAACTTCTTGCCGTTTATGGTGCGGCCGATGTAGTGGGCCGTCACAATGCTGCGGACCGACGGGTGGCGATCGTCGTTGAGCCCCGTCTTCAGCACCTTATAATAGATGCCACCAGGCAGCTCGTTCACTCCCTCTTCGTTTGCTTTCTCGGCGAGCCACTCCTTGTTTACCCGCGCATATTCTTGTTTCTTCATGATGGTTATGTTGTTTGGGTGAATGGCAACGCATGTCGTTTGCCACACGTTTCCAACATGCAAAGGTAATAGACAATTCTTGAACCTCCTAACTTCGGTTGCAAAAAAACGGCCGCAAACGGCGCATTTTGGAAACGAATGGCTCCACATTGCGGCCGCTCGCCACGACACGGCGGGCCGAATGGGCCGACGCATGGCATGCAAGTAGTGTTCCTCGAAGATGTGTCGGTCGTGCGTTTCGCTTGGCTATTGTATGGTTTTTTGGTCAAAAAGTTGTGTCGGGATTTTGGGCGAAATAGCGCGCACCATCGCCGTTTTTGCGTCCTTGGAGCGACAAAAACCCGACATCCGTTTGCCATTGGGCATCTTTCGGGTTGCGATAGCTAAGCTTTCGAGGTGCGAAAGGTAAGAGATCGAGGTGCGAAAGGCCATGTATCGAGGTGCGAAAGATGGCTTTTCGCAGCATGGAATGTGGGGTGTGGGGTGTTAAACGAAGCGCTCAAATTGTAAAGGGTTGAATGTTAGGCGGTTACAAAATCGCGCGAGAATCGCGTATTTGGAGACGAGTTACGGCTCGGCGGAAAAAACTGTGTAGATTGGGGTGTAGTTTGTGAAGATGTTTTCAATGCTGCCGATAAGTCGAAACGTAGTGTTTTCGTTCCGTCGTTCCGCTGACACGTCCATCCCCCCAGCGGCCTGTTTTTGTTCCTTTGTCCTGACAAAACCGCACAATTATGAAAAACAATCGGCATCGAAACACAATTTCGCCACCCGTTCTTCGTTATATAGAAGGTAAAGTAGCACTTTGTACCTCCTAATAACCCGCGTCAGGGACGCATAACCTAACATTTTCAATTGCAGAAATGAGTAATTAACCATACAACCATACAATGAAACAGAAACATCTAATTTGGGCAGCTGCGGCCGCGCTGACCTTCCTTTTCAGCGCATCGGCCATGGCGCAACCCCGCCACGCCAAGAAGAAAAAGGTGGTGGAAGCGAAGGCTGACGTATGCCCCTTTACCGACAAATGGGTAGAAGACGAGACCAAGTTTGAGGACCGAAAGCAAAAGGCCCACGCCACGTTTGTGCCCTATGCCTCTACGGCCTCGATGCAGCAGGACGACTACTACAAGCGCCCTTGGCTCACGCCTAAGCGCGCCAACTACCTGTTGCTCAACGGGAAATGGAAGTTCCACTACACGGCCGACTGGAAGCAGGGCAAGCCCGAGAAAGACGATTTCTGGGCCGACAACGCCGATGTTTCTTCTTGGAAAGAGCTCCAGGTGCCCCTCAACTGGGAGATGGCCGGATACGATGTGCCCGTTTACAACAACGTGGGCTATCCCTTCGAGAACAAGCCCCCTTTCATCACAGCGTTCAACGACAATTTCGACAAGAACCCCGTGGGCTCCTATCGCCGCAACTTCAACCTGCCTGAGGGTTGGGACGAGGGCAAGCGCGTGTTTCTCCACTTCGACGGTGCCTGCAGCGCCATCGTGGTGTGGGTGAACGGCAAGTATGCCGGCTATTCGCAGGGTGCCAACACCGACGCCGAATTCGACGTGACCCACCTCGTGCGCAAGGGCGCCAACAACGTGTCGGTGCGCGTTTACCGCTGGTGCGACGGTTCTTACCTCGAGGGACAGGACATGTGGCACCTCGGAGGCATCCACCGCGACGTGTATCTCGTGGCCACGCCCAAGACCTTCGTGGCCGACCATTACATCACGTCGGCCCTCAACGCCGACTATGCGTCGGGCAGCCTCAAGGTGGACCTCACCCTCGACAACGCAGCCAAGGAACGCTCTGAGAAGACGCTCGAGATAGAGCTCCTCGACCCCCAGGGCAAGCAGGTGGCCAAGCAGGAGGCGCAGGTGGCCATGACCGCCAACGACGCGCAGAAGCAAATAAGCCTCACCCTCAACAACCTCACCGGCCTGAAGGCTTGGTCTTCCGAGCAGCCCAACCTCTATACCGTTGTTGTGCGCCAGAAGGCAGCAGGCAAGGAGGAGATGGTGTTCTCCACCAAGTATGGTTTCAGGGATGTGGCCATCAAGGGCAAACTGGTGTATGTAAACGGCAAGCGCGTATTCTTCAAGGGTGTCAACACACAGGACATCCACCCGCTCTATGGCCACGCCATCGACGTGGAGACCATGCTTCGCGACGTGGTGCTGATGAAGCAGGCCAACGTGAACACCGTTCGCACCAGCCACTATCCCCGTCAGGCTAAGATGTATGCCATGTTCGACTATTACGGACTCTACTGCATGAACGAGGCCGATGTGGAGTGCCACAACAACCATTCGCTCTCTAACAACCCCACCTGGCGCAACGCTTACGTAGACCGCACGGAGCGCATGGTGCTGAGAGACCGCAACCACCCCAGCGTGGTGTTCTGGTCGCTCGGCAACGAGTCGGGCGGTGGCGACAATTTCCAGGCCACCTACGACAAGGTGAAGGAGCTGCTGCCCGGCCGCGACGCGTGGGTCCACTATGAGGGCTATAAGCACGGCGCCAAATACTCCGACTTCGGTTCCGACATGTATCCGAGAATCGAGGTGGTGAAGAAGCAGATGGACGGCCTCAACAACAAGCCCTACTTCATCTGCGAGTATGCCCACGCCATGGGTCAAGCGGTGGGTAACCTGCAAGAATACTGGGACCTCATCGAGACGAGCACAGGCATCACCGGAGGCTGCATCTGGGACTGGGTGGACCAGGGCATCTACGACACGCGCCGCATTCGCGAGGGCCTTCCGCTGAAGGATCCCAAGACGGGGCTCCACTATTACACCTCGGGCTACGACTACACCAAGATGAACCACGGCTACAGAGGCTTCCAGGGCGACTTCATGAGCAACGGCATCATCACCCCGGGACGTGAGTGGACCGCCAAGCTCACCGAGGTGAAGTATGTTTACAGAGACGCCAACTTCGAGTCGTTCGCCAACCACACGCTCACCCTGAAGAACAAGCGTGCGTTCACCAACCTGGCCGACGTCTACGACCTCAGCTACGAGGTGCTCCGCAATGGCGTTTCGGTGGAGAAGAGCCAGGTGGCCATCCCATCGGTGCTGCCCGGCAACACCTGCCAAATCAACATTCCCTACACCACCACTGTGGACGGGGAGGCCGAGTATGTCATTACCTTCAGCCTCGTTCTGAAGAAGGCCACATCGTGGGCCAAGCAGGGCTACACCATGGCCCAGCAGCAGTTTAAGCTCTCGGCCGACAACGCCGCGGGCGCATCGGTTGCCGACCCCACCTTCGTGCAGAAAGGCCACGGCCAGCTGCCCACCATCCAGGAGAAGGGCAAGCTCAAGGTGAAGGGCAACACCATCACCGGCAACGATTTCTGCATTGCCTTCGCTGAGGATGGAACCATCGCCCAGTGGACCTATCGCAACACGCAACTCGTGCAGCCCAACGCCGGACCCGACTTCAACGGCTTCCGACGCATAGCCAACGACAACATAAACCTCGGCGCCACAGGTGGTGTGGCCGAGAACGAGAACAAGGAGGAGGGTGCCCTCACCGGCAAGAAGACATTGGTGAGCGCGCCTAAGAAGCAGGGCAAGAACGTGGTGGTGGAAACGGCCGTTACCAACGGCACCGACACCCATCAGATTGCTTACACCATCTATCCCAACGGAACCGTGGACATGAAGGTCACCACCAACAACTCGTCGGCCGAAACCCGACGTATCGGCATCACCATGCAGTTTGCGCCCGGTTTCGAGAACGTTGAGTATTATGCCAAGGGTCCGTGGAGCAACTACATCGACCGCCAGCGCGGATCACTCCTCGGCCGCTACACCACCACCGTGGATGGCATGTTCGAAGAGCAGAGTGCGCCCCAGACCATGGGCGACCGCCAGGGTTTGCGCCAGCTCACTCTCAGCAACGACGGCACCCAGTTGCAGATTGCCACCGAGGGCATGGTGGCCTTCTCGCTGTCACATTTCGACGACGCCCAGTTCAACTACGACGTGTTCTATGGCGGCAAGCACCCCTACGACCTGGTGCGTTCCCCGCAGGTCTTCGCCCACTTCGACTTCTGGCAGCGAGGCATCGGAAACCGTAGTTGCGGTGGCGACTCGTGCCTGCCCCAATACATGACGCCTACAGGAGCCCACGCGTTTACCTTGCGCTTCACGCCAATGGCCAAATAAATAGGGAAGAACGCTATAACCCCAAGGAAGGATGTTACGCATCGCATGTCGTAACATCCTTCCTCTTTTCGTTGCCGCCCCTCGTTTTTACATATAAATAACCGCGAGCAATCGGTAGCAAGCGCTATATTAACTACGTTTCTTACATGTTTCTACAGATGAAGAAAGCAGAATGCATTATGTTTCCCGACCTTCACGGACGCGATTTTTGGAAGAAGGCGCTCGCCAACTCCTGCGAGTGGACCGCCAACAGGCTGATATTTCTCGGCGACTATTTCGACCCTTATCCCAATGAGGGCATTGCGCCGACCGACGCCATCCGCAACTGGTGGGAACTGCAGCTAACGCTCCGTCAGCACCCCGACAAGGAGGTGGTCTTTCTGATGGGAAACCACGATGCGCACTATGTGAGCGCTACCTTCCGGCGGTTGGCGCAAGGCAGCCGGTTCAGCGCCAGGTGGCGCGCCACGATAAGCGTGTTGCTCGGCAGCGTCGACTTGCAGATTGCGCACGAAACCCGCATCAACGGCAAGCGCATCCTGTTTACCCATGCGGGCCTTACATATCCTTGGTATCTCGCCCACCGCAACATCATTGGCGAGCTCTCGGCCGACAACCTCAATGGGCTCACCAAGCGTGAGGAGGGATGGGAGGCTTTGGCCGACATCAGCGCGTTTCGCAATGGGTACGAAGCCTATGGCAGCGTGCTGTGGGCCGACCGAGGCGAGTTTACCCACGACGCGTTAGAGGGCGTGCCATTCGACCGGCAGATCGTGGGGCACAACCAGTTCTCGGGCAATGAGGCATTGACCCTTGGCACCGTGTCGATCATTGATTGCCATCACCCCTTTGCCTTAACAGCCGACCTCCAACTGGTACGAATCTAATTGTAAGGAATGAATATGACAACAACAATCGACTTATTGAGCGACAAACCGACAAGAAGTTCTTTACCAACCACGCTTCCTTATTCTTCAGGCATGCGAGCAGCATCCTGAAAGACAGCCGCAACTGAAACAGAACAGCATTGACAGCATTGACAACATAGCGTATCAGAAACTCCTTCGCCCGCTTGCGAAGGAGCGCGAGAGGCTCACCACCGAACAGTTTTTATACAAGGGGAAAGAGACCAATCGCCTGCTGGAACATGGCGACATTACCCGCGACATGATATACAGGTATATCCAACGCAAACGATAGGCAAATGAGGGCGTGCCCAGTTTTCCCAACTGTAGGCACGCCCTCATTCGCTTTGCTTGTGTCTGTGAGCTACTCCAAGCCGTTAAGTATCTCCACGCTGCTTCTTCCCTCGCCTCTCTTCTGCACATGGATTTGCACGGGGATGCGCTCCATCAGTTCCTCTCGGTGGGAGATGATGCCCACCCGTCGGTTCGACAGTCCGGCAATCTCTCGCAGCTTCTCGAGTGTGGCCATCACCGAGTCGAGGCTCTTCTCATCGAGCGTGCCAAAACCCTCGTCGATGAAGAGGATGTTCACGTTCATGTCGGGACGGTTGAGCGACGAAAGCGCCAACGACAACGCCAGCGAGATCATGAAGCGTTCTCCACCCGAGAACACCGTGATGCTTCGCACCTGGTTCTTGTTGTAGCGGTCGAGCACGAGGATCGACAGCTGCTCGTTCTCCTCGCTGCAGGTTAGGGTGTAGCGGTCGGTAATCTGCTTCAGGTAGATGTTGGCGTTGTTGAGCAAGGGCCTGAGGATGTAGGTCTGAACGAGCGTGCGGAAACGCGATCCGCCAAAGATGCGGTTCAGCTTGTCCCATTTGCCGAAGGTCTCCTTGGCTTCCTTCAGCTTGTTTTCCTTTTCCTCCAACCTGAGCGTGTTGGCCTTGTTCTGCGCAAGTTGGTTTTCCACTATTCCACGCTCCGACGCCAAGGTCTGGATGGAAGCGTCGAGCTCGGCTTTGCGTTGCTCCAGCGCGTCTTTGGAAGGCATTTCGCCGTTGTTGTCCTCCTTCAGTTTGGCCGTGATCTCTGCCACCCGCCGCCGAGCGGTTCCAAGGGCATCGTTGGCCGACTTCAGGTCGGCTTGGGTCTTAGTAACCATTTGGCGTAGGGTGGGTATTTCACCCGTTTGGGCAATAAGGCGCAACAGGTGGGCTTCGGTTCGCCCTGTCTGCCGGTAATAGCTGTCGAGCTTGGTGGTGGCCTGACCGATGGTTGCCTCACACTCCTTGAGACGATCGCTCAGCGATTTCACGGCAGCATGGTTGTCGGCCCATGCCTTGCTGATGTCGGCGCACGCCAACGGCTTGTTCTTGGTGGCCGGCTCCCATCCAGTGATCGCGCCAACCGATTGCTGTAGATTGTGCAGGGTGCCCAACAACTGCGTCGCCTTCTCAATGTCGGCGCGTTGCTTCTTGTCGGCCTCCTGCCGTTGGGCATATTCGTTGGCGTCGGCCGTCAACTGGCGCTTGGCAGCAGCCACATCCTCCGCCCATTGGGGATAGAATGGGGCGAGATCGGCCGATAGCTTGCGGTTCAGTTCATCGATGTCGTTCTTCAAGCCATCGACCGTCGACTTCAGGCGTGCCGTTTCCCTCTCGTTCGCGTTGAGCGCCGCCTCCGCTTCGCCCTTGGCTTTCTCGGCCCCCGCTTTCTTCGCATCAAGCGTCTTCTTGTCTGCCAACAGGCGGTTGATTTGGCGCTGCAACGATTCGGCTTCTTTCTGCGCGTCCTCCAACTGGGCGATGGTGCGCCTTAACGCATCGGCCGACTGCGCGACCTGCGCACCCAAGGTGTCGTCGACGGTGAGGCTTGCCGTCGCCGCCATGCTTTGGAGCTGCTGCTGGATGGCTTCCAGGTTCTTCTGCTCCCTTGCAAAGGTTTTCTCGCGGGTGTCAAGCTTGCCCTTCAACGTGTCGTGGTCCGACTTCGCCCCATTCCATCTCTGCTGGGCAAGGGCGAGGTGGGCGGCGGCTTCCTTCTCTTTTGCCTGAAGGGGCGAGAGGATGTTTTCAAACTCCTCGTCGACCAGTAGGTGGCTGATGCCCTGGCCACAGAGCGGACAGGTTGAGGCGTGCTCGGCGCGCAGGCGCTTGCGGAGTTCCTTCAACTGTTCGTCCACACCCATCTTCATGGTCGTCAGCAACGCCTTGGCTGCATCAGCCTCTTGGGTGGCTTGGACGTAGGTGGCGTGCGTAGCCTCGACGTTGGCGGCCAGCGTTCCGAGCGCCTTTTGGTCCGAATCGATGGCTGCCTTCAGCTCCATCTGCTTCTCTTGGGCCTCGGCCCTACTCTTAAGGCGCTGCTCCAGCAAGTCTAAGTGGGTCTTGCGTTGGTTGGCGTCCTTCAGGTCGGCATTGACCTTGCCTGGCGCGAGCGCCTCTTGCTTCTTCACAAGGCCGTCGATCTCCTGCTGCTTGTTGTCCACGGCCCCTTCGGCCTGCTTGAGCGCTTCCACAGCTTTCGAGAGGTTACCCTCCAGTGCCTTGGCCTTGTTGGCCTGCTCAGCGAGGCGCGCCGACTCTTTTTCCAGGCTAATCCGCTTGTCTTCCAACTGGTCGACTTGGTCGGCCACCACACCCGCCTTGCCGTAAATGTCCGCGCGGTCTTGACGGTCGGCAAGCCATTGCTTGAGGGCACGATGGGCGCTCCGCTGCTCATCGAGCTGTTCCTTGCGATATACCAAATCGGCCGACAGCGCTTCGAACCGCTCTTTCGCCTCTGCCAATGCCTTCCCTGCCAAGCCCTTGTTCTTTTCCGCCAAGAGCTTGTCGGCCAACAGCTTGCGCTCAGCGTCGGTGTCGTCCCAATCGTTTACCCAAGCCACTTGTCGCTTGAAATCGTCGCTCTCCATGACGCGTTCAAGGTCCTCTTTGCGCATCTCTTCCTTTTTTGCGTCATGCTCTTTGTTTTGCAGTTCAACCACGAGCGTAAGCCTTTGAGCGTTCTTGTCGCTCTCGCGCTGCTTGTCGTTTAGCGAGGCAGCATTCTCTTTTAGGGCGCGCTCCAACGCCTCCACATCGGCGGCGCTGAGGGCGTGTTCCTTCTCCGTGTCAAGCTCCTTCTGGGCGAGGTCACACTGCTGCTTGGCCCTGTCGTAAAGGTTCTTGATGGCCTGGCCGTAGACGGAGAACTTCTCGGTGTTGGTGAGTTGCTCAAGGATGGCCTCGCGTTGCTCCTTGGTTCCCGTGAGGAATGTGTCGAACTGCCCCTGCGCCAACATGGCCATGCGGCCAAACTGCGCGAACGACAATCCGATGGCGTCCAAGAGCGGTTGGCCAGTCTTGGCCTCCACTTTCGTCCACGGCCCTCCATCGACGGTGTACTCCCATTGGGACGTTCTGTGCTTGATGTGGCGGCGGCCAGTGGCCTTGTCGGTGTTGCCCAGCACCAAGCCCAGCGTTAGGCGGGCATGGTATTCCTTACCGTCGTTGCCCACGAATACCACCTCGCTGTAGCTCTCGTCCTTGGGCGAGATGCCCATCCGCGTGTACTGCTCTATGCAGTTCACCCTGATGCTCTCGCCCTCCCCATTGTTAAATTCGTTGTTGGTCTTGTTGGCAACGCCCGAGATGCGGGGCGTGGTCTTATACAACGCCATGGATATGGCGTCGAGGATGACCGATTTGCCCGCACCGGTATCGCCCGATATCAGGAAGATGCCAGCCGGCTCACCCGTCATGGCGTCGTTCAGTCCGTGTTGCAGATCGATGTCTGCCTTTTCGATAGACGCAATGTTTCTGATAGATATACTTTTCAACTCCATAATGCCCTACGCTATGCTTGTGTTCTTGTTTTTTCTCTCAGCCTTGTCCTTCTTGGTGGCCTGTTCCTCCTCGTTCATGCGAACAATTTCGGCCTCTACCTCCTCAAAGGCTTTGCGCACCATGTCGAGGTCGAGATGCTCATATTGGTCCTTGGTCTTCTCAATGAAGTCCATCGGGTTCTGCATCTCTTGCAGCTCAGCCACTTCAAACGTGGGCTTGCCCATGGCGTCGGTGCGCTCCTCGGCCTGCCCCTCCCAAATGATCTTGGGATTATAACGTATCTCGTCGCCATAGGCAAGCAGCTCGTCGTAAACCATCTGATTGAAGTTGGAAGGCAACGCGACGGTATAATCGACCCTCAAGCGGAAATAGCCCGTTGCGTGATCCTTGGCAAACTGCGCCACGCCCGCTATGGCCTCCTCCGCACTGTGGTAGGCGCCTTCGTGAGGGAGCACATGGAAATGACGTAGCTCATCTATCCGAAGCTGCTTGACGGTCACGGTGCCCTGATGCTTGTCGATATCGACGAGGCTTACCGTATGGGGATAGACCTCATCGCAACTAACGTGGAGCGCGCTGCCCGAATATCTCACCACAGGAGCCGGATAACTCACCTCCTCCTTCATGCAATCCTCCTGATGGCCTATGGTCTGCGGCTTATGGATGTGGCCCAGGGCCAGGTAGTCGTAGCCCTCGCCAAACTCAGAGAGCGCCTGCGTCTTGAGCTTTCCGATCTCAAAATCATGCCCCGTTGCGTCGAGGCCAGCCACTGCCGTATGGCCCATCATCACCACCGGCTTGCCTTCGTCATTCTCTTGCGCCACCTTGTCGAGAAGGGCTTGCAACTGTTCGCGCCTTGCGCCGATCATGTGTGGCAAGGCCACAACGTATCCCGTCTTCAGGCGAATGATGAATTTCTCCTCCCATCCTTCCTGCGCCACGATCGACGGGCCCGTGCCTATGATATGCGTGTTGGCGAGCTGCCACACCTCACGTTCCGTTTGTAGGCGCGAAGCCGAATCGTGGTTTCCCGCCGTGATAACCATCGCCATGCTTGGGCATTGGCGGTGCAGCTCCATAAACTGGTTGGCGAAGGCCTCCTTGCTTGTGGCCGATGGTTGCTGAATGTCGAACACGTCGCCGCTAACGAGCAACGCATCGGGCTGGTAGGTTCTGCACCAACGGGCCAGCTGGTTGAAGAAATGGCGGTGCTCGTCGCGCCGCTCATAATTTTGGTAGATTACCTGTCCGAGGTGCAGGTCGGCGGTATGCAATATTCTCATATCCGAGTGGGGTTTATGTTAGGTCGAAAGCCGCGGGCACATCCCTTGGCTTTTGCAAATATAGCCATTAAAACGCATTATCCCAAGAAATGGTACGTGTAAAAAGCCTCTATCAGCGAAAAAACGTGGACCGCCCCGTGGCCTTTGTCCGCACAATGTGGTAGCTTTGCAAGCAGAACGCAATACCTATTATCAGCATAGCCTAACGCAACACACACATTAGCACATTTGGCAGAACCCCTCATCGATGGCAACCTCTACATCATTAAGAACGGCGAGAAATACAACATCGCCGGAATAAAATTGAAATAACCGCCGCCCCCCCACAAGGGTCAAGCAATCGTGAAGTCGAAAAAACTAAAGACCATTGTCAACCAGCAGCTTAAGCAAGACCTGTTTCCTCGTCCGGCTGCAAAAAGAGCTTTGTTGATATGAAATACAAAATTATTTATTAACTTTGCATCATCACTTCTAAGGCAAACTTACCTCAGACACACTCAGTGAAACACTACCAAATAAAAAGCGACACATCATGGAAATAACCGAACCGTTATTGAAGGAGCGTTTCAGAGCGCTCAACCAAGAGATCTTCGATGGCCAACTGCGCATGCCTACCAAAATGAGCGTAAGGAAAATGACACTTGCAGCAGGACAAGCGAATTACAATAAAAAGCGTATGAGGACCACCATAACCATATCGTCGTGTTTCGACTTTACGCCGGCGACGCTCGACGAGGTGATGATTCACGAGATGATCCACCTCGCCCACGCCCTTCAAGGCCATAGGATGTCGCACGGATGGCGCTTCAAGGCCGAATGCCGGCGCATCTATAAGGAGCACGGCATTGTGATCCGCGTAAGAGCCAAGCACATTCCGCTCAAAGAACAATACAAGAATATAAAGATCCCTCTCTATGAGAAGGTGATCTATTATCTGCTCACCCCGCTGCGGATCTTCGACCGCATATTGTAAGGCAAGCCATCGCCCCCCTTGCAGATGGCACTTGTCCCATTGCGCACTCAACATTCCCAACAACCCTCCCCCAAATCTACATTGTTTTTGTCGCCGAACCACGACTCGCCTCCAAATACGCTATTCTCGTGAGTTTTTGCAAATGACTAATATTCAATCACTTACAATTTAAACACTCCATTTAACGCTCTACACCCCACATTCCACCCTGCGAAAAGGCATGTTTCGCACCTCGATACATGGTCTTTCGCACCTCGATAGCTTACCTTCGGCGCCTCGAAAGCTTAGCTATCGCAACCCGAAAGATGCCTAACGGCAAATGGAAGTCGGGTTTTTGTCGCTCCGAGGGCGCAAAAACGGCGATGGCGCGCTCTATTTCGCCCAAAATCCCGGCACAACTTTTTCACCAAATATCTTAACATCCATCACAACCATTGGCCACGCCGATCGCTATGCCCCGACGCACGTCTCGCCAGGCATTCCAGGGACCAATGCAGCAAAAATGTGGCATGACATAAAATAATTTGTGGCAACCACCCTCACGTTAACCTATTTTTGTTAACTTTGCAGAAGTTTCCAGAACCGGGCAGCGCCAACGTCGCCCCACCCCACCTGGCGCCTACCCACTACGATACTACCCTAATAACCCAAATATGATTTCTAAAACCAAACTATTGCAATTAGTTGTCGCGTTCCTGCTCATCGTTGGCATGGCCAACACGAAGGCGACAGCGCAGATCGTGGAGAACCCACAAGGGGTTTGCGACCTCTTGAACCGTATCGGCGGAGAGGGCACAGCCGAACGCATCGTAACCATCGTAGACCCCACCGTGGGCTCGTCGATACGCGAGGCATTCGTGGTGACCTCGAAAGACGGAAAACCGTGTGTCAAGGGATCCAACCTGTCGGCCCTCACAACCGGCATCAATTGGTACCTGAACCATTACGCCCATGTTAACCTCGCATGGAACAACCTCACCACCAACCTCGCACAGATGGAGCTGCCCGTGCCCACCAAGCAGGAGAAACACTCCACGGCCACGAGCTACCGCTACTATCTCAACTATTGCACCTTCTCTTATTCCATGTCGACCTGGACGTGGGAGCGCTGGCAGCAGGAAATCGACTGGATGGCGCTCCACGGCATCAACATGCCCCTGCAGATCGTGGGTCTCGATGTGGTGTGGAAGAAGCTCCTCACACAAGACCTGGGATATACCGACGACGAGGCCAACCAGTTTATTGCTGGGCCCTGCTTCCAGGCATGGTGGGGCATGAACAACCTCGAGGGATGGGGCGGCAAGAACCCCGACTGGTGGTATAAGCGACAGGAGGCGCTGGCCAAGAAGATCCTGGCCCGCGAGCGCGAATTTCTAAAAAAGGAAAGTATATATTTCTTTTTAAATT
>JABLTL010061554.1_pt1 | contig 95461 bp, 91 predicted proteins | sample 7160151 | NCBI WGS metagenome assembly JABLTL01 (sample SAMN14651223, study PRJNA627086) | human gut metagenome | isolation source: feces | host: Homo sapiens | reverse complement strand
CATAAAATTTGACAAAAATAATATAAAAAAAACAGCGTAATTATGCGCTGATGTGAAAGATCTCTTTACAAAGAGGTGTCAAAGACCCGTGTAGTATCGATCATATGTTTTTCTCCATCGTTCAACTATTATAACAAAACAAAACATGAAATGTGAAAGCACATGTTATAATAGGCACGAGGTAAAAAAACATGATTTTAAAAGCTGATCAATGGAAAGATTATTCCTGCCTGGATGCAGGAAATGGAGAAAAGTTAGAACAATGGAAAGGTGTCATTTTAAGACGTCCTGATCCACAAGCTATCTGGCCAATGCATGAAAATAAACAATGGAAGAATGCAGATGCAATCTACCATAGAAGTAATAAAGGTGGAGGAAGCTGGGAATACAGAAAGAAGCTTCCAGAATCCTGGACAATCGACTATCGTAATTTAACATTCAAAGTATCCCCTACAGGATTCAAACACACAGGAATCTTCCCTGAACAGGCAATCAACTGGGATTGGATGTATGATTTGATTTCTGCACACAAAGATGAAGAAATCCGTGTATTAAATCTATTTGGCTATACAGGATGCGCAACAATGGCATGCAGCGCAGCTGGTGCACAGGAAGTTGTTCACGTAGATGCGTCTAAAGGTATGGTACAGTGGGCAAAAGAAAATCGAGACCTGTCACACCTTGAACATAACAAGATTCGTTTTATTGTTGATGACTGTTTGAAATTTGTTGAAAGAGAAAAAAGAAGAGGTCACACATACCATGGTATTTTAATGGATCCACCAAGTTACGGCAGAGGTCCAAATGGTGAAATGTGGAAATTTGAAAAAGAAATCACAGGATTAATCAAGTCCTGTCTGGAAATTCTTGATGAAAATGCTCTGTTCTTCTTGATTAACAGTTATACTACAGGATTTTCTTCCATTGTTTTAGAAGATCTGATGAAAACAATGATTCTGCCAGAACATCCAGAAGGCACTGTATCTTGTGGTGAAGTTGCAATCCCACTCCAGAATAGAGATCTATTACTGCCTTGTGGTATTTATGGAAGATGGGAAAGAAAATGATCCATGTACTTTATGAAGACAACCATATGCTCGTTGTAGAAAAACCTGTCAATATTCCTGTACAGGAAGACAGTTCTCACGATCTTGATCTATTAACGATGTGCAAGCAATATATCAAAGAAACTTACAATAAACCTGGAAATGTATATCTGGGTCTGGTGCATCGTTTAGACCGTCCAGTGGGTGGCGTAATGATTTTCGCAAAAACATCTAAAGCTGCCTCTAGACTCAGTGATCAAGTACGTACACATACATTCAAAAAAGAATATCTTGCAGTATTGGATGGTACTCCAAAAAAGAAACAAGGCACGCTTGTTGACTATCTCAAAAAAGATACAAAAAACAACCGTGTCACTGTCACAAATGAAAAAGAAGGAAAAAAATCCATTCTGCACTATGATGTACTAGAAACAAAACATAACAAGACACTTGTACATATCACATTAGAAACAGGCAGAAGCCATCAGATTCGTGTACAGTTCTCTTCTAGAAATCTGCCGCTTGTATATGATCAAAGATACAACCCACATACAAAAAAAGGACAGATTGCATTGTATGCATATCAGTTAACATTTATTCATCCAACACAAAAAGAACCAATGACAATTTCATGCCTTCCATCAAAGAAAGATCCATGGAATCTCTTTGAGGTAGAACAATGCCTAAAAAACACAGAAGAAAAAGACACATTAGAAAAAGTCTGCTTGTAGTTCTTGTATTAGTAATTGCCTGTGGTGTTCTAGCATTTCAGGTTCCAAAGATTACAAGTGAAGCAAAACTGAAAGATCTTGGATATTCCAAAGAAGCAATCAAATACATTCAAAAAGCTGACTATGCATCTGATATCATTCAAAATCAGTATTATTCTAAATACATGGAACAATGTATTCTAGATGGTTCTTTACAGGAAGAATACCTTCCACTCTATGCCGCAATCAAAACAGATCGTACATTAACAGATACAGATTTTCTTCTATACAATCGTTTGATGGATAAAGGATATGAAGTCGATCAGTTACAGAATCTATTTAACAATCTGACATTCATTGAATTAACACCACTTCTGGTATTTGATTATCAATGGGATGAAAATCCATATATCCAGGATTGCAAAAATAACCGTGATCACAATAGTGAATCTTCATTTTCATTAAGTGATTCATACTATCAATTATATAAGCTTCAAAAAGAAATTCCTTCTCCACACGATACATCAGTTCTAGTAAACAGCACATATGGTCTAACAAGTGATTTTGTACCAGACAATATTGTAGATATCAATACACAATATGCCGTCAGTGGCGTACAGCTTGTACAAGAATGCGCAGATGCATTTATTGCATTCGCTCAGGCATCTCAAGAGGCAGACCATTACTTCTTCGCTACTGTTGGATATCGTGAATATGCGATTCAGGAAAGCGCCTATAACAGCTTTCTAGCAAGAATGTCCCAGTCAGAAGCTGATAAAAACAGTATTCGTCCAGGTCACTCAGAACACCAGACAGGTCTAGCAGTGAACGTAGCCGCAACATACGAAACAAGCGTTGCATTTTCAGAAACAGAAACATACAAATGGATGGTTGAGAATTGTACATCCTACGGATTCATTCAAAGATACGCCAATGAAAAATCATCCATCACTGGTGTGAAAGATGAATTAGAACACTTCCGCTATGTCGGAAAAGATCTCGCAAAAAAGATTACAGAATCCCATTTAACATATGATGAATACTATATGTTATATCTAGCAGACTGGGATGAAAAAAGCTGTATTCCATCAAAAAAGATCTTAAAGAACATACCTGACTATGTTCAATAAGATCTTTTTTTCTCAACAGCAGTGCAAAGAACTTGCATTGCTGTTTTTTTAAAATTACAAACACAGCAGCATCAACATGTGTAAATCTAATGAAGTTTTCAAAAAAGAACCACAGAAAACACTATTATCAATGAAGCAAAAAATATTTTGCATCTAATAATTGATTTCTTCAATATTGTTGACATGAAGAAGGATGATCTTTTCATTTATTCAATTTCTTGAAATCATCATTTTGCTTATAGTACCCAGATTTAACAAAAAAAAACACCTCAACCATTGGCTGAAGTGCTTATAAGAATTACATTAATTGACGGAACATTTCAAGAACTTGTTCTTTTGTAGCTTCTCTTGGGTTGCCAGGATAGCATGCATCATGTAATGCATCGATAGATAACTGTTCAAGATCTTCTTCCTTGATTCTATCATTCTTAGGGTTGATACCTACATCACTAGACAACTGCTTCACTGCATTGATTGCTGCATCTCTATATTCTTCCTGAGACATTGCATCAACACCTTCAACACCCATAGCACGAGCAATTTCTCTGTACTTTTCACCTGTGTAGTCTCTATTGAATTCCATAGAAATTGGAAGTAAAGAAGCACAAGCAACACCATGAGGTGTGTCATAGTAAGCACTTAATGTATGTGCCATTGCATGGTCAATACCAAGACCAACGTTAGAGAAGCCCATACCTGCAATGTACTGACCAAGAGCCATGCCTTCTCTGCCTTCTTTTTCATTGGCAACTGCACTTCTTAAATACTTAGAAATTAAACGAATAGCTTCCAGGTGGAACATATCTGTCATTTCCCATGCACCCTTTGTTGTGTAGCCTTCAATTGCATGTGTTAATGCATCCATACCAGTAGCAGCTGTTAAACCCTTAGGCATAGAAGACATCATTTCAGGATCAACTACTGCAACGATAGGCATGTCGTGTGTATCTACACATACGAACTTTCTCTTCTTTTCAATATCTGTAATAACATAGTTGATTGTTACTTCAGCAGCTGTACCAGCAGTTGTAGGGACAGCAATGATAGGAACACATGGGTTCTTTGTTGGAGCAACACCTTCTAATGATCTAACATCTTCAAATTCTGGGTTTGTAATGATAATACCAATTGCCTTAGATGTATCCATACTGGATCCACCACCAATCGCAACGATAACATCAGCACCGCTGTTCTTGAATGCTTCTACACCAGTCTGTACGTTTTCAATTGTTGGGTTTGGTTTAATGTTACTGTAAAGTTCCCAAGGGATATTTTCTTTATCCAGAATATCTGTAACCTTTCCTGTAACTCCGAACTTCACGAGATCTGGGTCAGAAGCAACAAATGCCTTCTTGAATCCATGCGCCTTGATTTCTGTAGCGATTTCGTTGATTGCACCTGCACCATGATAAGATGTAGGATTTAATGAGATTTTGTTTGCCATTTTGTAAACACTCCTTTATATGCTTTCAGTTTAAATCTTGTGAAAACAAAAACAAGTTACACCTTCGCAAAAGTGTAACTTAATAACTTATAATCCTTGCTCATTCACAAAAGCATAGAAGTCTTTTTCCTGCTGTGCATCATTTTTGGATACTGTTCCAACAGGCATTGCATACATGATAAATTCTTCTTCTCCATCAAGACCAAAAGCTTCATCACTTACTTTACCATTGACAGCACCGATTGCACATCCACCAAGTCCAATACTTGTACATGCAAGATACAGATTTTCAGTAATATGACCAGCATCACACATAACCATACGATGCGCATAGATACCATATCTCCACTCTGCACGATAACATACAAAACTGTAATAAAATACAACATTTGCTTTACAAGCCCAGTCTTGTTTCTGCAAAGAAACAGAAATAAAGTCATGCAGATCATTATCTTCTTTTAACATTTCAATCTGATGATGCATTGGAAGATAATGATAATAACCATCTTTCAAGCCATCCACATTCTGAATGACCATATAACATTCAAATTCATGTCTTGCACCACCACAAGGAACTGTTCTAAGCGTTGCATAAGATTTGCCACGAATTTCCTTTACCCCCTGTGTACACCATAACAAATATGACAATTCCAATAATGACATTTTCTGTTGTGTATATACACGATGTGATTGTCTTGTATTAATCACATGCAGGAAATCATTATCAATTGTTAAATGTTCAAAGTCAGTTGGCAAAGCAATGATATTAGATGTCATTGCTTCCTTGACTAAAGGTGGCTGTGGTTTTTTCAGATCCTGATCTGACTGATAGTCTGTTTCTTCTTCAATCAGAGGTTTTAAAGAGTTTCTGCCTTCTCGCATTCTTCTTTCAATTTCTTCTTGCTTCATAGTTCTGCCACTGCTTCAATTTCACAAAGCAGTCCCTTTGGCAAAGTCTTCACAGCGACACAGCTTCTTGCTGGTTTAGATGTAAAATACTTTGCATATACTTCATTAAATGCCGCAAAATCAGCCATATCACTTAAGAAGCAAGTTGTTTTGATTACTTTAGAAGCATCACAACCCGCTTCACTCAAAATAGCCATAACATTTTTACAAGACCATTCAGCCTGTGCCTGAATACCTTCAGGAGCTTTCCCATTGCCTGAATCTACGCCCAGCTGTCCAGATGTGATCACAAATCCATTTGCGATATATCCTTGTGCATAAGGGCCAATAGCGGCAGGCGCATTTTTTGTTACGATTTCTTTCATTCTCATTTACCTCATTTGATTAAGTGGAAATTTGTCTGTCTTCCCGCTAAGAAGTATTTCTTTCCATCTCTTAACATGATATCAGATTCCATACTGAAGATTTGCTTTTTTCCAAAGAATTCTACCGCAGCATTCAGTTCCAGAGAATAGCATGTCGCATCATGAATGATATAGTCACCTTCATGTTCTACACCATCCTGATGATCCCATAGTCCAATCGTTGGCCCAGCAGCATGTCCATCAAAACCAAGCGGATGAGAATAGATGCATGGTTCGATTCCTTGTTTCAGTGCTTCTTCTCTTGCTTCTTTCAAGACTGCATTGCCACTTTTTCCTGCTTCAAATTTATCAAGTGTAATATCCTGCAGACGATTAACTGTAGCCATAGCATCTTTCAATTCCTGTGGCGCATCCACTTCTCCATTCTTTAAGATATATGCCATCTCTTGTGTATCTGTACACAGACCCAGATAACGAAAACCAATATCACAATGCAATACATCTCCAGGCTGAATAATATCTTCTCCTTCAATATCTGCATCTTTTCGAATAATAGAAGTTTCAAAATCAAACCATGGATCCAGCCCAAGACTTCTTGCTTTTTCCATCATCCAGAATCTCACATCATCATTTGTTGTGACGCCAGGATGGATTACTTTTGAAGAATATGCTTCTTTAATCAATGCATGTGCCATCTGTACGATACCATTGTATGCATTCATTTCTTCATCAATTCTTGTTTCCAGCCACCCAATACAAAGCGGTTCTGCAGAAACAACTTTATTACGATCTTCTTCATATAAAGCACCCATTACTTTTAAATACAGACTATGTGACAAACCATCTGCATACGCGTCGTATTCTGAATAATCCAAGCCAATTTTCTTTGGCTGCATTTCATGAATAACTCTGCCTAGACATTCCCATTGCGTTTCTGGTGTTTCACTCACTTTTACACCATTTTTATTTTCCAGGAAATATTTATCATTTCCCCATACCGCATCCTTTGGATTCAGCCAGCAAGGTGTATAAAGATGAGCAATATCCGGTACAGGATGTGTTAAAGAAAATCTTTCTACACTGCCATCTTTCTTCAAATGCATAATTAAGATTGTCAATCTTCTCGCAGACATCATCAACGCTGGCGATAATGTACGGAATACAGGATCCTCATTATGTTCATTATTACAGATGATCCATGTATCAATACCACTTCTTTGCATAATCATCGGCAGTACTGTATCCAGTCTTTTTACAAGCCAGCGATCAATGATTTCACATTGTTTCCGATACGATACAACCTTTTCTTTTAATGTATCAAAAGAAGGAATATCTATCAAAAAATCTTCGTTTGATATGTTCATAGTACAAAATCTCCATCATCCATAATAACAACTGTTTTTCCATCATGTGTGATTCCTTCCACATGATAATGTTCTGTACCAACCATAAAATCATGATGACAGTTCGCAACATTCACACCATGTTTTAATAGTTCTTCTTCATCCATATCTGTTCCATTCTCAATATTTGTTGGAAAACTAGAACCAAATGCCAGATGAGAAGCAGCATTTTCATCAATCAAGCCATTGTAAAACAACTTGCCAATCTGATTGATTGGAGATTTCTTAGAAACAAGTGCAATTTCACCAAGTCTTCTGCTACGATCATCATGAAACAAAGCATCTTTCAAAAACTCAACGTTTTCTTTTGCACCACAATCAACAGCTATTCCATTTTCAAAGCGAATCCAGAAATCTTTCACAAGCTTTCCATTGATCATCAATGGTTTGGAAGCATATGCAATTCCATCGACATGATCACGATGCGGATCTGTAAAGATTTCTTCTGTTGGCATATTTGCAATATATTTTGCTTTCACTTTAGCTTCACCCATATCTGCAGCAGAACACCAGATATGATTTTCAACAAGCTGCACTGTTAGATCAGTACCAAGTTCACTTGTTAGATGCAGAGATTGAAACTGATATTGATTCAATACATCACCAACTTTTCTAAGACGATCACAATGATCATCCCACGCTTTCAAAGGATCATCCTGATCAATACGCATCATGCATGCAATATCTTTTTCAAGCTGTGCCATTGCATCACTTTCACTCATTTCAGGATATACAGTATTTGCCCACTCTTGCGTTGGATAGGCTGTACCTGTCCATTGCAGCGTACCATCATGGATATATTTTCGAACGACATTTCTCACTTCATTTCCAGCATAGGCAAGTGCCATAGCATTTTCATCGCTGACGCCTTCCATCAATCCAGGATATGCACCCATCAAACCAATCTGCACACAATCATTTCTCAAAAAATAATCCAGTTCTTCTTTTTCAAAATCATATACAACAGAACATTGTTCCTGAGACAAATATTTCCCACGCAATTTCTTGATTACAGGATCAGAAATAGAAACATGCACATCCTTCGCACCCTTCAACAATGCTTTTTCACAAATGATACGTGCAAGAGGCAATGTATCAATACAGCACTGCAAAAGCAGATACTGTCCTTTTTGAATGTTTACACCCTTTTCAATTAAAACATCCGCATATTTTTCTAATAATTCTTTAGAATACATATCAGGAATCCTTATGTAATTCTTTCAAGATCATATCTTTCACTGCCTGATATGTCTTATCCGCATCTTCACTCTTCACAACATTCTGGAATAATGGAGCCAGTTCCATATCCATTTTTGCCTTATTGATACGACGCGTTGCACTTGCCTCATCATCCTGATAGATTTCATGAATTGTACTCTCTAATTCATCAATGGATGCTGGAGTAATAAAGATTGCAAGTGCCTCAGGCAATTCCAGCTTGATTGGTCCAACACCTTGCGCTTCTACTGTAATCAGCACATTTTTCCCAGTATCTCTCAAAAATTCCACCTGATTTTTAGGTGTTCCATAATACCAGCCATTAAATTCTGTATATTCAAGAAGATTATGATCCTTTACTGCCTGTGCAAAAGATGCAAAATCTACAAAATAGTAATCTTTTCCATCCACTTCCTTTTCTTTTTTAGGACGCGTTGTTAAAGAAACAGAATATACCAGATCCAGATCAGGATCATTTAACAAACGATTTGTCAGATCATGTTTTCCTACAGAACATGCACCACTCAAAATTACAACTAAACCTTTTTTCATATTCTTACGCCTTCTTATCTACATTTGCAATAATTGTTGTTAATAATATATATGCTCTATCAAAGCTAGCTAAATCAAGAAATTCATCTGGTGTATGACAGCCATGAGAAACTGGTCCACATGTAATAATGTCCATACCACCATCCACCTGTGTAAATACAGCACATTCTAATCCACCATGTCCTGCATTCTCTTGCAGCTCTTTTCCATCATACAAAGAAGCAAATACCTTCTTGAATGTTTCTCTCATCTTTGAATTTGGATCATAGTTCCACGCTGGATATCTTGCCATTGTTTCTACGTTTCCACCTGTATAGGAAGCTAAGCACTTGATATGATCCACATCATCATCAATTGCTTCTTCTAATGCACTGCGAATGGAAGAATTACAGATGACATCTGTACCTTCTGTTTTCACAATTCCTAAATTCAAGCTTGTTAATGTCAATCCTTCAATTGCCATTGAACGATGCTGGAAACCATTGTCTACAAGATACAAGTAATCAATGACATATTTTGTACTTGTTTCATCCATACACTCTGCACTTGTTTCTACATTTTCAAATACTGTCTGAAAGCCAGGATCAGAATGTTCAAATTCTACAGAGATTTTTTCTGTTTTCTCTTTCACGAGATCTTTCAAATAATCTGCATCATTCTCAGAAGCGAAAACCGCAACAGATTCTCTAGGGATGGCATTATCTTTTGCCCCACCATTGAATGACACTAAAGAAACATCCACACCATCATTCATCATTTCTTTTAAGATTCTCGCAACAAGCTTATTAGCATTCCCTTTTTCTTTATGGATTTCACCACCAGAATGACCACCAGATAATCCAGTCACCTTCAATTGATAACAAGGATTACTTTGCTTCTTGAATGTGCATGCAATTGTATTCACTGCCTGGATTCCACCTGCAGAAGAAATTCCCGTTACAACTTCCCCACCGCCATCTAATGAAATCATACGATGAGAATGCAGAAGAGATTTATCCATTGCCAAAGCTCCACAAAGACCAACTTCTTCCTGTACTGTAAAAACACATTCCAGTGGTGGATGCTTCAAAGAATCATCCGCTAGAATTGCAAGCATCTGCGCAACACCCATGCCATCATCAGCACCAAGTGTCGTACCTTTTGCACGCAGTCTTCCATCCTCATCCACATAGGTTTCAATTGGCTGTGTCTCAAAATCAAATTCCAGTCCCGCAACAGCTTCACAAACCATATCTAAGTGTCCCTGCAGCATCACAGGATCATAATCACGATAACCATCAGATGCATCTTTATAGATCACCACATTCCACATCGCATCCTGTACATATCGCAAATGATGTTCTTTCGCAAAAGAAACAACATAATCACTGATTGTCTTTTCATGATAAGAACCATGAGGAATCTTACAAATTTCATTAAAGTAATAACAATACGGTTTTGTTAAATCAAATTCCATAAACATTTCCCCTTCTATGAGAATAACCAGGCTCCACATGAAGCCTGGTTAATATCAATTAAGATAATTTTACATATGTCAGATCAGCAGATCCCTGAGGTGTAAATTCAATACCTGTGATACCTGGCTTTAACAGATAGAATGAACCATACTGGAATAAAGGAATGTTGTAGTTCATATCCTTGATGAAGTAAGATTCAGCTTCATGTAATAGCTTGTAACGTTCATCATGATCTGTTGTTGTTTCAGCCTTGTTAACAAGCTCATCATAGTGTTCATCACTTGTAACCTTTGTAGACTGTGTATTATAGATCCATAGATTCATATAGTTAGAAACATCCATATAGTCTGCAGAGTATGCATTTCTTGCAGCCTGGAAGTTACCAGCTGTACGATCATCGAAGAATGTTCTGATTTCACCAGACTTCAATGTAACCTTAACATTGATCTTAGCTAATTGCTGCTGAAGAACCTGGGCAACTGTTGAATGTACTGTTGTATCGTTGTAATAGTATTCAAGTTCAAGTGGGTTAGATTCTGTATAACCCTTGCTTTCCATGATCTTCTTAGCATCGTCTAGATCTTCTTTGATGAGATCTCCACCTTCTTCACGGAAGTCACTGCCTTCTGTACTTCCAGGAAGTCCCTTTGGAACGAAACCATAAAGTGGAACATAAAGATCACCAGCATCTAAAGCTGCACACATTTCCTTACGGTTAACAGCTTCAGAAAGAGCCTTACGAACATCCTTATCCTTAAGTGCTTCACACGTTGTTCCATCATCTGTATTCAATTCAACGTAGTAGTTAAGAACACCACCTGGCATTACAAGATCATCCTGACCTTCATACTGCTTGATTACAGAAGTATCCAGACTCTTTGCGAAATCAACTTCACCATTCTGATAAGCCATGAGCTGTGCAGAAGTATCTGTGATTACCTTATAGTCGATTTCATCTGTAGTAACCTTGTCTGCGTTGTAGAAGTTATCATTTTTGACAAGTACAACTTCTGTAGAACGGTCAATAGATTTTAGCTTATATGGTCCAGATACTGGAGCATCTACATCATCAGCCCACTTATAATCATGTTCTGTATAAACGCCTTCTTTTGCTGGAGAATATACGCCTAGAGATGTCAGGCATGGGAAATAATCACATGGTTTTTGGAGGGTGAACACTAGTGTATCGTCATCCGTAGCCTCAACACCCAAATCTGTCATATCACTTACAGCGTTACTTTCGTTGTACTTGTCACCATTTTTAAGGTATCCAGAAATGTAGATGTTAAATCCAGCATCTGCAACACTCAAACCAAGAGAACGCTTAACGCCATACTCGAAGTCTTTTGCTGTTAGATCTGAACCATCACTCCATTTCAAACCTTTCTTTAGATGGAATGTATATGTTAAGCCATCTTCACTGACATCATAGCTGTCAGCTGCAGCAGGTTCCATTTCACCAGAGCTAGTGAGACGGTAAAGTGTTACGGCTGTTAAAGATGTTACGCTGCCAGTAATTGAGTCTGATGCAATTGCTGCATCAGGATAGTTAGATTCACCTTCCATAGCTACACGGAATACACCACTATTTGAGCCAGAAGATGTTGCAGTGGAACCGGCTGGTGTGCTAGAGCAAGCTGCCATACCTAGAACCATTGTTGCGGTTAGAACTGATTTCAATACTTTGTTCATAATTTTTCCCCTTTACTTTTCATATAAGAAACATGCCACGCTGCGTTCACCGAGCTGAACTGGTTTTGGTGTCTCTTTTCTGCATCTTTCCGTTGCTCTAGGACATCTAGATGCAAATGGACAACCAGCTGGCGTGTTAATTGGTGAAGGAATTTCACCTTCCAAAACAATTCTCTGTTTTGCTTTTGCGACGTCTGGATCTGGGATTGGAATCGCAGATAAGAGCGCCTGTGTATATGGATGCAGTGGTGTATGATATACAACATCACTTGGACCACATTCAACAATATGACCAAGATACATAACACCAATACGATCGGAAATATGTTTTACCATGCCTAGATCATGTGCGATGAAGATATAGGAAATACCCATTTCTTTTTGAATGTGTTTCAATAAGTTGATAACCTGTGCCTGAATAGAAGCATCCAATGCACTGATAGGTTCATCACACACAATAAATTTAGGATTCACCGCAAGAGCTCTTGCGATACCAATACGCTGTCTTTGACCACCGGAGAACTCCGCTGGATATCTTCGAATATGATCAGGTTTTAAAGAAACAATATCTAGAAGTTCTCTGACTCTTGCTTCTCTTTCTTCATCCGTATCATAAATATTGAAGATTCTCATTGGTTCCTTGATAATTTCACCAACAGTCATTCTTGGGTTTAAGGATGCATATGGATCCTGGAAGATCATCTGCATATCTTTACGATATGCTTTCAATTCTTTTCCTTTGATCTTGGAAATATCTTTTCCTTCAAATTCAATGGATCCACCTGTAGGTTCATATAGCTTTACGATTGTTCTGCCAAGTGTACTCTTTCCACATCCAGATTCACCTACAAGACCAAACGTTTCATTTTTATATACTTCAAAACTTACATCATCCACTGCTTTAACAATCTGTTTCTTTGCAAACACTCCTTTTGTTACGTCGAAGTAAGTTTTTAAATGATCAACCTTTAAAATTGTTTCACTCATGACTTGCCTCCTTTGCTTGAATCAGCCAGCACGCACATTGATGTGTTGGTGAAAATGTTGTTGTTTCAGGCAGCTGTTCTTTACAGATCTTCATTGCATGTTGACATCTAGCATAGAATGGACAGCCAACAGGTGGTTTCAATAAATCTGGCGGTGTACCAGGAATTGGCTGCAGATCTTCATCAGAATCATCTTCTGGATTTGTAATACAGCTTAATAAACCTTGCGTATATGGATGTTTAGATTCGTAGAAAATTTCTCGATCTGTTCCGATTTCTACAATCTTTCCACCATACATAATCGCTACACGATCACAAAGCTTTGCCACGACACCTAAGTCATGTGTGATCATGATAATGGAAGAATCACTTTCTTCTTTTAAAGAATTAATGAGTTCCAGTACCTGTGCTTGAATTGTTACATCCAATGCAGTTGTTGGTTCATCCGCAATGATCAGTTTTGGATTACATGCAAGTGCAATCGCAATGATGATTCTTTGTCTCATACCACCTGAGAACTCAAATGGATATTGATTGATTCTCTTCTCAGCAGAAGGAATACCAACCTGTTTCATTAATTTGATTGCCATATCATAAGCTTCTTTTTTACTGACTTTCTTATGATTCATAATTGGTTCAATCAACTGTGTTCCAATTTTCAAAACTGGATTCAAGAATGTCATAGGATCCTGGAAAATCATCGCAACTGTATTTCCACGAATCTCATTCATCATCTTGTTATATTCTTTTTTGCTTTTGAATGATTCTGCACTGATATCTTTTCCATCAAAAGTTACTTTACCTTTGACTGGCAATGCATTTTCACTCAGCAATCCCATGATTGTATACATTGTCTGTGATTTACCAGAACCAGATTCACCAACGATTCCAAGCACTTCACCCTGATTTAATTCAAATGAAACTCCACGTACTGCGTGAACGATTCCTTGATCTGTCTTAAACTCTGTATGTAAGTCTTCTACTTTTAATAAGGACATCTTTCACACCTCCTAACGTTTTGCTTCTAATGCTTCGCCTACACCATCTCCAATAAAGTTCAAAGACAATGTAATTAAGGCAATTGTAATAACTGGCCAGACAACCTGCAATGGCTGTGTATTGATCAACTGTCTAGCTTCATTGGCTAATGAACCTAAGGAACAAGCAGGTGGTTGAATACCAATACCGATAAAGCTCAATGAACTTTCTGTAAAGATTGCGGAAGGAATCATCATTGTAAGACAAACAATGATAGGTCCTAATGCATTGATAACTAAGTGTTTTAATAAGATTCTTAGATCAGAACATCCAATGACTTTCGCAGCCATCGCAAATTCCATTTCTTTCAAACTCATGACCTGTGCTCTTACCTGACGTGCCATTGTAATCCACGATGTCAAGGAAATTGCAAGCATCATTGAGAATACAGAGTTGCCAAATACCATCAAGATCATGATTGTATAAAGTAATGATGGAACTGAGTCGATGATATCTACGATTCTCATCATCGTCATATCCACTCTTCCGCCAAAGTATCCAGCACATCCGCCATAAACAATTCCAATACAGAGGTTGATTGCGGCAGATGTAAATCCAATGGCCAATGTAACTCTCATACCAGAACAGATTCTAACAAGGATATCTCTTCCAAGTTTATCTGTACCTAATAGATGCGCTGCAGATGGAAGTGCATTTGTATTTGCAAGATCTTGTCCATCATATGTATATTGAGAAAAAACTGGAACAAAGACTGCCAATAAGATCATGATGACAAGTACGACTAGTCCAAGAATTGCAAGTTTGTTGGAACAGAATCTTCTCCATGTATCCTGCAGGAAAGTTTTACTTTCCATTGCGATGGCTTCATCATTTTTTTCACTTTCATCTAGTTTTTCAAACATAGATGGATCATATTTCATTTCACTCATGATGTGCCTCCTTAACTCTTCACCTTGATACGTGGATCAACAATTGCGGCAACGATATCACTTGCAAGCTGCATCAGAATAACGATAGCTCCAAGGAAGACCGTTAATCCCATGATCATTGGATAGTCACGGTTTGTAACGGAACTTGTAAATTCTTTACCAATGCCAGGAATTGTAAATAGTGTTTCAACTACGAAGCTGCCAGTAACAAGACCTGCAAGTAATGGTCCACAATACGTGATGACTGGAAGCAATGCATTTCTTAATGCATGTTTGATAATGACTTTCACATCATCCGTACCTTTGCTTCGTGCAAGAATGATATAGTCTTTATTCATGACATCCTTCAAAGAAGAACGTGTCAATCTAGTTACCATTGCGATTGGACCAATACTCAATGCAATCGTTGGAAGAACATAGCTTGCTGGAGTACTTAATCCAAGCAGTGGGAATATTTTCAGTTTTACACCTAAGAAGATCATCAATAGGATTGCAACGATGAAGCTCGGCAAGGAAACACCTAACGTTGCCAAGAATGTAATGAATCCGTTGACCCATTTCTTCTTTGTCAATGCACCGACGATTCCAAGTGTAATACCTGCAACAACTGAGATAACGAATGCACATGCACCTAATCTAGCAGTCACAGGAGCTCTTTTTAGAATGATGTCTAATACAAGTTCACCTTTCTTTGAAATACTTTCACCAAAGTCCATGTGTAACAAATTAACCATGTATGTTGTATATTGCTGGAATAAAGGTTTATCCAGGTTATACTTTGCTTGCATTGCAGCATATTGCTCAGGTGTTAGATTCTTGTTATCTGCGCCAAATGGGCTTCCTGGAATTGCATGCATCAAGAAGAATGTAATTGTCGCAAGAATGAACAGAGTCAATATACCAATGGCAAGACGTTTTAAGATATATTTTCCCATGTGATTTCCCTCCTCATATAATCTGTCGTAACAAATTATGTTTTTAAGTTTATTACGTCATAACAGTCATTGCAACAAGAAACAAACATTTTTCAGAAAAGTTTACACATGCACTTTGAAACAATTTTCATTAAACTTTCACAAACAAAAATAACTTCCTGGTTTCCCAAGAAGTTATTAATCTAAAATATTCAGCTTTTTAAACAATTGTGATAATGGATAAGGCATTGCTTCCACCATCAGATCTGCCAGTTCTTCTGCAGATCTAGCATGTTCTTTCATGATCCATTTCACTGTCATATAAACAGAAGAATGACAATACATTTCCAGCATATCCTGCATTTCCTGATTTGGATATGCACCACTTTTTTCATGAATCAGATTTTTATAGAAATCAAAAATCATTTCAAAATCATGATCTGTCAGATTATTCTGATCATCATAAGAAAACGCTGCACGAAAAAACAGCTGTTCCTGTTGAATGTAACGGAATTTCAAAACAAGACTCTCACGAATTGTTGTACCTTTTCCCATCTGCTTGAATGATTCATTCAAGATACGATCAAAATACCAGTTGATTAAATCATATTTATCACTGAAGCAACGATAAAACGTCTGCCTTGAAAAGTTGCCTTTTTCACAGATCTTTCGAACAGTAATATCTTCTACTGTTGCTTTTTCCATGCATTCACGCATTGCATATGCTACTTTTAATTTTGTAATGTCATTTGTTTTTTCCATAAGCTAAGCTTATTTTATCAAATTAATTTTCATTTGAGTACTGCTTCATAAACACGCAATACGTTTCTATAACAGATTTTTTCAATTTCTTCTTCTGTATAGCCTTCTTTTTCTAATGCATCACATAGCAAATACATCTTAGAACACTCTTCCATCTCTTTTCTTGTAGAAATACCATCAAAGTCAGAACCAAGTCCAATATTATCAATACATCCAAGATCTCTAATATGATTAATGTGCTTTACAATATTCATAACACTGCCATCACTATCATCACTGACAAAATCTTCACAATAATTCATACCCATGACACCACCATTCTTATGCAATGCCAGTATCATTTCATCACTCATGTTTCTAGCAACACCACAAACACTTCTCGCATTGGAATGAGAAGCAACAATTGGCTTTGTGCTCAATGCAATCACATCCCAGAATCCTTTATCTCCTAAATGAGAAACATCCACAATAATACCTAAACGATTACATTCTTTGACATATTCTCTTCCAAATGGTGTTAAACCATCCGTTTCATTGATATGTCTTAACATGTCACCACGATCTTCATCTTTTCCAGGCGTAAAGTTAGGGAATGCAATACCATTTTCATAGTTCCATGTTAATGTAATCATTCTTACACCAAGACGATAAAAATCTCGTAAGATACGTAAATCATTATGTACAACTGCACCTTCTTCTAACGTCAGCATTGCATTCATAAATCCATTTTTACGATTCTTTTCAATGTCATCATAACAATACACTGGTCGAATGATATCTTTGTTCCCATCAATTTCTTCATAGTATTTGTCAATTGCACGCAATGCAAATTCCATTGGATCATCTACATGTCCAAATGGAGTAAATACCGCAAAGTTCTGTAATAAATAATTTGCCTGTTTCATGCGATTCAGATCAATATGAAGATCATTTTCTCTTAAGTTGGATGATTTTCCTTGATCCGCATCTTTCAGTAATCTTGTGATCGTATCACAATGCATATCAATATAGTACATACGTTACCTCTTTTCTTTGTTTTTAATTATTCTCTTTTTTCACTTCTTGTAAAGAAAAAATCACTTCAAATGAAGTGATCTTACTTGAAATATTTATTTTCGATTTCAATTAACTGATTGACACGTCTTTCATGTCTGCCGCCTTCAAATGGTGTTTCCATGAATACTTTTACAATCTGCTTAGCTGTTTCTGGTCCAATAACTCTTGCACCAAATGTAACTACATTTGCATTGTTGTGACGTCTAGAATATTCAGCACTGTATGGTTCTGAACAAGTACAAGCACGAATACCCTTTACCTTGTTGCAGGCAAGTCCAATACCTACACCTGTTCCACAGATTGCAACACCTCTATCAACTTCACCATTTGCAACTGCTTCTGCTACTTTTTCACCATACACAGGATAATCAACAGAATCATCTGTGTCTGTTCCGAAGTTTACAACTTCGTAGCCAAGGCTTTCCAGATACTCCTTGACTTCATTTTTCATTGCGACTGCTGAATGGTCATTTGCGATACCGATTTTCATTGTTTCTCCTCTTTTCTTTGTCTGTTCCAAATCATATATGCACCAAGTACTACTACAAATAATGAAATAAATTGTGATGTTGAGAATGGCCCAATTCCACCACGAATCAGATCTCCTCTCAAAAATTCAATCAAGAATCTTCCAACAGAATACAAGATCAGATACCAGGCTCCCGTATCTTCTGGATGTTTTCCTTTTTTCAGGTTATACATCAAAAATGCAAAAATCAAAAAATCTCCTGCACTGGATAATAACTGTGTTGGAATAATTTTCTGTGTTGTTGTCCATGCCAGGGAAGACGCTGGAAATTGTATACCATACCACGCATCTGTTACAGCACCGCCACAGCATCCCGCAAAGAAACAGCCAATTCTTCCAAATCCCTGTGCTAAAGAAACACATGGCATCAATACTTGAAAATAATCCATGAACTTCCACTTTTTCCATTTGCACCAGATCAAAGCTGCAAGCAAGCCTCCTAGGATTCCTCCATATACGACCCATCCTCCAGATCCAAGTACAGATAATGGATCACTCAAGAATTGATCAAATACAGTTAAACAATATGTCAGCTTGCTAAAAGCATATCCAATAACGATGACAAATATAATAAATGAATCAATATTTTCGTAGTCCAGCTTATATTCTTTACATAGTTTTGTTGCCAGCCATGATGCTGCTAAGATACCAACTGCAATCATCACACCATATCCATGTACAGTAAGTGGACCTATGCTAAACCAGTCATTAAACATATAAATCCTCCGAGTTAATATTCTAGCATAAATTCCTCACAGAAAGGAATTTATACATTATACATTCTTGTCATTTCTTGCATACAAAAAGGATAGCTATGCTACCCTTCCATATCTGAATCATTTGACTGTTCGTCTTCTTTTGGTTTTTCAACTGCTTCTACGTTGATTACATTGCTTTGTGCATCCTTGACAGCTCCTTCAAAACGTTTCATAAACGCATTGAATTTACTTGCCAGGAAGAATTGAATAAATAGATCTGATGCTCCACTATAGATCAAACCACATCCAATAATGATAAATATGATGTTCTGTGTTGTTTCACCAGACAAGAAGAACATGACCACAATACCAACAATAATTGATACAACACCTAATAATGCATATGTGAAAGAAGCATTGTATTTAATGCGTGCCGCAATCACAGCACGATGCAGTTTTACAAGTCCGCTTGTCACAATCAATAGTCCAAGAACAAATGGTACAAGATTCATAATGAGATCTCTTTTTACAATGACTGCTAAACCAAATATGATTGTGATTAGTCCAACCACAAAATGATTGTTGTAGAGCGTCTCACGAATGTCTGCCAGGAAATACGCGGTTAAAGAAACAATTCCATATACGATTGATGTAATTCCAACAATATACGAAATATATTTCGCACTGATATCTGGGAATATAACTAATAGTACACCTGCAACAACATATGCAAGTGCCATTAACACATCCGTCCATTTAATATGTTTCAGCATACAAATGTCCTCCTTTATTACTTATATTCTACACCACATCATTTTCAAACCAAATGAACAAATCATAAGAATTGTTTGATGAATTCACAGATTCACAATATCCCTATAAGAAACAAGAGTTACTTCATTCTCCTGCAGCCATTTCTTGACTTCTTCATTTTTTAACATTGCCACTTCTTTTTCACGATTCACAGTTAAAGAAGAATGCATTTCAAGATATGCATCCACATATCCTGGATGTGTAACAAATACATTTACAACAGAAGGGTCTGCATTCTTGACTGCTTCCTGCAGTGTCAGAAATGGATCATATTCCTTTTCCATAGAACGCATCCTGCATTGTCTGATTTTCACACCACAGAATGTACCATATTCATCCATAGGGGAAAGATTGGAATATGGAAGATGGTTTCTTTCAGACACGATTTCTAACGCTTCTGAAAGATGACTTGAAGCAATTGCATGTGCTTCAAAATAATCAGGATTTTTTCCTGTCATTTCTTTAAATCTACGATACTGTGCTTCAATTTCAAGAATAGCATCATCTAATGAAATTAAATCCACACCCTCTTTGAATGCAGTTCTGAATTGCGAACTTGATTTGAATTCTCCATTTTCATTCACAAGACTTGGAATATCTTTTGGATTGCAGCAGGGAACTCCTAGACAAAGATTTGTATGTTGTCCAACACAAACATCCTGATCCTTTACCATTTGAAAGCCATTTACTGCTTCTATCATATTTGGCATCAATCCAACACTTTTTACAAGCCCAGCTTCTACACTATCTCGAATTCCACGATTCACACCATCGCAATATCCAATATCATCTGAACGTATTAATAGTTTTATCATAAATATTTCATATTCCTTTTCTGATAATATATTACAATTTCAGCTTCAGAAAATCATCTTTCAAAAAAAAGATTGATGTTATAATGCACCAGAGGTAACTATACTATGAAAGCTTTATTTTTAACACCAATCGAAGAAAACAAGAAACAACAATTTTTAGATACAGGAATTACCTGTATTTTCAAAGAAAAAAAATCCGTCACAAAAGAAGATTTCAAAGACATTGACATTGTTTTTGGAAATCCAGATTTAAATATGATCAAAGATACTTCTGTGCAGTGGATTCAGCTAGATTCCGCCGGTGCAAATGCATATTGCTCAATTCCTGATTCCATTGTATTAACAAACGCAAAAGGAGCATACAACGAAGCCATCAGTGAACACATGCTTGCATGCACACTTGCGGTATATAAAAATCTATTCGCATATGAAAAAGTTGCCCAAAAACACGAATGGACCAACCTAGGCTCTGTCCCAACAATTTCGCAGCTCAAAGTATTATCCATCGGCATGGGAAATATTGGCTCTGCATACGCAAAACTCATGCATACACTAGGAGCCAGAGTATATGGTTTGACACGTACAAAACATGAGTTGCCAGACTATCTAGAAGACATTTATACATTCGATAAAATTGATGATGTATTAGCAGATAAAGATGTCATCGCACTCTCTCTTCCAGAAACAGAACAGACGAAGCATTTATTCAACTATGAAAGACTGCATCAAATCAAACAAGGTGCAATGATCATCAATGTTGGAAGAGGTTCTGCAATCGTCGCAAAGGATCTTGTACGTATCATGAAAGAAAAGCATTTACGTGCTGCCTGCTTAGATGTTACGGAATATGAACCACTTCCTAAGAATATGAATCTTTGGAATGTTGAAAATGTATATATCACACCACATATTTCTGGTCGATTCAATGCACAGGCAAACTATGACAATGTCATTCATATTTTCCATAAAAACCTGTTACATTTCATCAACAAAGAACCATTAGAAAATATTGTTGATAAAACACAAGGATATTAAAAGACGCTATGTAACTTCATAACGTCTTTTCCTTTGCATATACATAAGCACCATATACAGGTTCATGTTGTGCAACTTCAAATGAATCCAGATATTTCTTAAGGCAAGACATAAATGCTTTGTTATGACGCATACCGCCAGTAATCACAACAGGCATATCTTCTCTAAACGAATTGATCATTTCCGCAACCTGTTTTGCCTGCTCATCCAGTATCATCCGCACTTCTTCTAAAACACCATCTTTATCACAAAGCGATGCACATTGCGCTACAAGCGTGCGATTCACTTTCCCATCTTCCATGATTTTTCCAATCAATTCTGAAGGATCTTTTAAATCATACAAATGCATAACTTCCTGAAATAAGTGAGAAGGAATAGCTCTATGGTCTGCCTGCTTCACAAACAATCGCAGCATTTCCCTGCCAATTGCATATCCACTGCCTTCATCACCAAGAACATATCCCCAGCCTCCTCTTCTTTCTAAGCAAGAGCCTTTTCTTTTCAATGCAATACTTCCTGTTCCAAGAATCACGCAGATGCCATCTGCATCTTTAAGAGTAGATAGCATTGCCATTTCAATATCATTCAAAAGAACATATTTCCTATCTTTGCATACACTTGACACAAGATCATGAATATGCTGTCTCATAGCAGCATTTTTACCATATCCAGCATACCCAAAAACAACAGGTGAACTCTCATCAATCAAACATTTCTGTAACGTTTTTATGATTGTCTCATCATCTGCATTTAATGGATGGGCACTGCCTGATACAACTTCCTTCACAACATTCCCATCTTCATCAAATAAAACCGCTTTTGTCTTTGTACCACCAACGTCAATACCAATGACCATCATTTATTTCTCCATAAAACGAAATTTCTGCCAAGGTCGTAAATCGTCCAAGAGGAACAATTCTTCTTCACGTACATGTCCAATGACATTTGTTAAACCAGTATTTTCCATATCTGCTTTTGCTATCTGCACTTCACCAGCATAATGTCCATGTTCAGAGCTCTCAACCATGACATCTCCTCTTTTTATGATAGCAGGAGCATTGAAAATCGGAAATGTTTCAGAAGCATATTTCACACGTGTCTGTGTAGAACGGATCATATTTTCATTCACATCTCCACGATTCATTTGTAATTCATCAAATATAACTTTATGGAATAATTCCGGTAATGATTCTACAGGCTCTACTTCAAAAGTAACTAAAGAAAGATCAAGTTTCTTCAAACGTCTCATTTCTTCTTCAGATGGATAACAGTTTGAAATCAGAATATCATCAATCAAACCAATTTCAATCATATGTTTGATCTGTACATCCAATGGCAGATTTCTATGCATTTCTAGTGTACATAATCCTTCTTTTGCAATCCAAGGTCCAAAACAGTCTTCAGATGCACATCCGACAAATGCGGCTGTATGCAAACCATATTTTTTAAAATTCTGCGTACAGGAAATAAAATGATCCAAAGACAATCCAGTATAACGATGTGGATAAAAATTATGGCAGCCAGTTAGATGATATGTATCTGGTTCATAATCCATAATTGTATCAATCGTATGCGTATCATTAGACATATTAATTTCAATACTCAATCCTTGTGGGTTATATGTCATCATAGCTTCTTCATTTCCAGTAAAGCCTTGATCTAGACGAATTCCATCAGTTTCAATCTCCTGAAAGAATGAAAGATCAGAATAACTGATTCCAAGTTTACTGAATACTTTTGGAGAAACATCTAAAACAACTTCAAACCCAAGTTCATGTGCATAGCGATTCATTCGCTTGAATTCTGCTTTGATTTCTTCAGGATTTTTTGTAACAGAAAGCAGACAGGAAAAGATTCTTTTCGCGCCAAAATCAGCAGCCTGCTTTAAATAAGTATGAATATGTTCTTCTGTATCTTTTTCAGGATAAATAGATATTCCAAGTCTTCTCATAATAACACCTCTTTCAAAGAAAAACGGATCTTGTAAAGACCCGTTATGATTATGCGTCCTTTTTCTCTTCTTCTGCAAGTAATTCTGCATCCCACATCTTAAAGAATGGGTAATAAATCAAAACAGAAATAACAATCAGAACAACATTCAGAACGATAGCTCTCCAGTCTCCACCAGTAGCTAGATATGCACCAATTGGGCCAGGGAGTGTCCAAGGAGCATTCACAGATACTCTTGACACAAGTCCAGCAGCAGTACAAATGTATGCAACGATAGCACATACAAATGGACTGATAATAAATGGAATCATCAATGTTGGATTCAATACGATTGGAGCACCAAAGATAATTGGTTCATTAATATTGAAACATGCTGGAAGGAATGCTGTCTTGCCAAGATTCTTGGCATATGCAGATTTTGATTTAAATGCCATAAGAATTGCCAGACCAATTGTACATCCTGCACCACCAATCCAGATAAACCACTGATAGAAAGGTTCTGGTGCAATATTTGGCATTGCATCCCCTGCTGCTAATGCAGTTGCATTTTGTTCAAGAAGAATCAGCCAGACTGGTCTAGCAAGAGAGCCAACAATAGAAGCACCATGAATACCAAATACCCAGAAGAAACATGTTAAGAATACAATCAGAAGAACACTTCCAAGACTATCACTTGCTGAAACAAGTGGTTTTACAAGCATACCTACAAATCCATGCCAGTCAAAACCAGCAAAATAAGTAATACCACCAATCAGAAGAATCACAACAGCTGTTGGAAGTAACTGTTCAAAACTTCTTGCAACTGCAGGTGGAACTGCATCAGGCATTGTAATTTTCCATCCTTTTTTATCCATGAAATTATAGATTTCAATTGCAATAATTGTAGTAACAATACCTACGAATAATCCTGCAGATCCAAGCTTTGGCATTGGAAGAACAAAGCCTGCAATACCAGCATCTTCAGCCGTAACATTGACTGGAACAATTGTTAATAAATATGCAATTTCAGATAGAATTGCACCAGACAATCCATCCAGGTCATAAGATCTTGCCAAAGAAGATCCAATTCCAAATACAGCATAGAGAGTCATGATATACATTGTCATACGATATGGTAAGACAATCTGTGCAGCATGTCCTGTCAAAAACTTATAAATACCCCAGCTTTCTGGCAGTGGTGGATTCGCTACAATCAGGAAAAACGAGCCAACAATAATAAGTGGCAGCGTTGCGACAATACCATCACGGATTGCTCTTAAATGACGCTGGTTAGCCAGCTTTGTCATTGGTCCGGACAGTTTATCGTTTAATAAAGCAGTTAACTTTTCGAACATTTTATACCCCTTTCGAATGATCTCTGAAATTTGCTTCACTGCGCGCTTTCGTAAAGCCCTTTCAGAATTTAATCACATTATATACTTGCTGAAATTCCATTTCAATATATTTATATATAATTTGTAATCAAATTTCATAAACGAAACATAGTGAATTACTATACAATTGAACTATGAAAAAGAAAAATCTGATTGGTTTAGCAATCGTTGTTACTACGATAGCTTTGTTATTAGAAATAGGCATTTTGAATTATGTAAACGAAAAAAATGCCTCTATGACTTCTCAAGTATTGCTTGATCGTGTAATTTCTATTATTGATAAAAACGAAACAAGTGAAGCTCAGCTGATTGATTCATTAAAAGATGATTATATCGTTAGAGCAAAAGCCGTTTCTTACATTATTGATGCAAAACCAGAAGTAGAATACGATGTAGATGAATTACAGAAAATCGCAAAACTGATGTCTGTAGATGAAATTCATATCTTTAATGAAAAAGGTGTCGTTTACAGTGGTTCAATTCCTAAATATTATGGATACTCTTTTGATTCCGGGGAGCAAATATCCTATTTTAAAGACATGTTGAAAGACAAGAATCTTTCTATGTGTCAAGATGTTACCCCAAATACATCTGAAGCTAAAGAAATGATGTACGCAATCACATGGAATGAATCTAAATCAAAGATGATCCAGGTAGGCATTTCACCAAAACGTCTTTTAAGAGAATTAAAACAAAACGAAATATCCAAAGTAGTTGCGAATATGCCAGTATACGATGGCATGGAACTAATTGTTGCAGATCATACCACCAATGTAATTGAAGGTGCAACAGATTCAGAAAAATTAGGTATGACCTTGCATGAAATAGGTATTAATACACCTGCATTAACTGACACTCCTTTAGACATGTATGTAACAATCAATGGGAAAAATGAAAGATGCATGTTACGTCAACACGGCTCTTTCATTGTCGCAGTAACTATGGAAAATACCTTCTATCACGAAGAAAATACCATTGCCATTATTATCGTTGGTTTTTATCTTACAATCGCTTCTTGTTGTATGATTTTTCTTCTTTCCAAATTTATGAAAGAGAAATTTGAAAAAGAAAAATTACTATATACCTCCAATACTGATGAACTCACAAGCTGCTATAACAGACATGCATATGAGACAGATATGCATCAGCTTGATCTAAATCAAGAATGGATTTATTTATCTTTAGATCTCAACGGTTTAAAACATGCCAATGATACATTAGGTCACGCAGCCGGAGATGAACTGATCAAAGCTGCTGCAGATTGTATGAAAGAAGTGTTTTACAAGTATGGCAAAGTTTATAGGATAGGCGGAGATGAATTTGTGGTTCTTTTAAGTAAACATGTCGAAGATTTTGATACGCTTCTGCAAACATTTGAAGCAAACGTTGATCATTGGCATGGTGAACTTGTCGAATCTATGGGCATTTCATATGGTGTTGTTTTCAACAGTGAAAAGAAATGGGAAAATGTGGAAGAAATTTCTAAAACCGCAGACGATAGAATGTATAAAAATAAATGGTTATATTATCAGAAAATGGTATGGACAGAAGACAAAGATAAAGAGCCCATTCAATTTCAAAACAATGACTAAAAGATCCATATGATCTGTCGCTCCAAAATTGGATGAGGTTTAGACATATTGTAAAATAACATGATGTTTCAAGAGGTCATCATGAAATATCGACGTTCAAATATTTTGAGGTGCATTTTTATGCATCTTTTATTTGTGTACCAACTTTTAATCGAACCTATCTCGCAAATTTTATCTGCAAATGTATATAAATAGTTTACTTCTCAGCTCTGCACCCACTAAAGAATTAATTGAAATCAGTAATATTTTAAGGATGTTTGCTGAAATATGAATCAGATAGCAATATCTGTTTATTCACAAAATGCAATCGTTGAATCCTTTTACACAGAAAACCATGAAAAGTTACAACGACAAATCACTGAAATTATGATTTTGATTCAAAAGCTAATAGATATAACTACACCATTCTCAGAAACAAAAACAAACTAAAATCTATTGAAATTTCTATTGATTTATTGAGTCATTATTTATAACATTTAGAACAGAGGTGACACTATAAATGGCTAAATATTTTGAGGATGAATATACAGAATTAAAACGTGAATTGATTGATGAAGTTAAAAGCGAAATAATTGCTTTTCTTAATAGTAATGGTGGAACCATTTATGTAGGTGTTGAAGATGATGGAAGTATTATAGGCATTAAGGATGACAGCTCTAAAGATAAAATAGATTTAAAATTAGGGAATTGGATTCAAGAAGCTTTTTTTCCTAAACCTTCAGGATTGATTCAATACTATTTCAACAAGGATGATGTTTTAGCCATTGAAATTTCTAAAGGGACAAACAAACCATACTATTTAAGAGAAAAAGGTCCAAAACCTTCAGGCGTATATATCCGCGTGGGCAGAAGCAAACGCAAAGCCAGTGACGATGAAATATTACGTATGATAATGGAGTCACATAGCTACAGTTATGAAGATGATACTTCTGATGAACAAAATCTGACATTCAAAGTTTTTGAACGAGCACTCGAAGAAAATGATTTAAATTTAACATCTCGATTAATGAATACACTGGGTTTGAAATCTCAATCAGGGGAGTATACAAACCTTGCTTATTTGTTATCTGATCAATCAGAGATTGTTGTCAAAGTTGCAGAGTACGATTCTGAAATGAATTTTAGAATCAAAAAGAGCTTTAAAGGCTCATTAGTAGATATTTTAAAAAACGTAGAGGAGCAAGCTGAAAGACTAAATGATCTACGAGTTGTAATTGACGGAAGTTCATTTAAACGAATTGAAACAAAATCTTATCCAGGAGCATCTATTCGCGAAATGGTTTTAAATGCAATATGTCATGCCAATTACTTTATACGATCAAACATTAAAATTGAATTTTTCCCTGACAAGGTAAAAATCACCAGTCCTGGTGGAATATTCAATGCTTCCATGGAAGATATTATGAACGGTGTACAAACGTATCGTAATCCAAGATTAGTACATGTGTTCGATAAACTAGGCATGATTGAAAATTTTGGTACAGGAATTCCTAGAACAATTGAAAGTTATAAGAATTACGACGTGAAACCTGAATTTAAAGCAACAGAAAATTTCTTTTTCGTCACATTGCCAAACATAAACTATCTGAAAAACGAATCAACAACTGACCCAATAACTGACCCAATAACTGACCCAATAAGTGATTTAGGACTTGAAATAATGAAAGCTTTAAAACTAAATCCTGGAATCAGCACGATAAAATTAACAGAATTAATTCAAGCAAATATGCCCTTCGTTAACAGAGACATGATAAAAAATGAGTTGAAAAGAAATTTGACTACTTATGTAGAACATCGTGGCTCTAATAAAGCTGGTGGATATTACTTAAAAATCAAAAATAAGTAATCGTCAAATAAATGCCATCCAGATAAAGAATAACAGGATATGTACTATAGAAGTGTTCTTAATGAACAAATAGCATATATCCTGTTATTTTACATTTCAGTATTGTTCACATGGATTTTCTTATTAGAATTGAACGAAATACAGTACAACTGCACACGCTAGAAACAAGAGAAGAAATGTTTTTAAGAAATCTTTTCCCATTCCTCGCTTTGTATCTATAAAATAACGCGAATATGCTGTTGTCAGTGATAAAGAAAGACTCAAGGCAAGCAGTATACACATTTTGTTTCCATTAGAAAAGTAAATTGCCAAAGCTGTAGCAAAAAATGTAACAAGCGTAATCAAAAAAGCACTTTTATAAGAAAATTTTGGAATATCATAATCAGTATCATTCCATTTCTGATTCTTTTCTAAACGATTCATTTCACGCAAACCTCCTGATGGCAGGCGTAATATTTCCTAGAATTACTTTTTCTTTTGCTCCTGTCGCACTTTTCATGTTGGAATAATGCAAATGCATTGTTTCATTGCCCAGAAGTGCAAAACAAATAGCTTCTTTTGCATCACTGCTGAAACCAAGATCTTCCTGACACATCACTTTTGCATGATGCATATAATACTGTATCAGTTCTAGAAGAAAGTGATTATGTGCACCTCCACCCGATACAATCACTTCATCAACATTTCCATTTTCTTCTAAAAATTGATGAATATTTTCAGCAATCGACCAGGCAGTAAAATGTGTTAAGGTTGTAACGATATCTTTCCCATCTTCTTTATACTTTGCAAGTATTCTTTCAACTCTTTGTTTACCAAATAATTCTCTTCCTGTACTTTTTGGCGGAGCAACATAAATATATGGTTCCTTCTGCAGTTCTTTAAAAAGTGAATCAACAATCTTTCCACTTCGTGCAGCTTCTCCATTCTGATCATATTCTTTCTGAAAGAAATGGCGCATTGCTTCATCAATCATCATATTTCCAGGACCAGTATCAAACGCAACAACATCTTCTTCCCTGCATCCCTGATCAAGAAACGTCACATTGCTGATACCGCCAATATTTACGAGAACTCTACGCTTCGTATTACTTCTATATAAAAGATAATCTGCATAAGGCACAAGTGGAGCTCCTTCTCCACCAGCCGCCATATCCATAGAACGGAAATCAGAAATCACTCTACATCCAGTGATCCATGCTATAACTGCTGCCTCTCCCAGCTGCAACGTACTGCGAACAAGTCCATTACCACTTTCAGGAATATGATAAACTGTCTGTCCATGGGAACAGATTGCATCAACATCATCACAACGAATTGCATTTTCATCCATAAACTGTTTTGTGGATTCTCCAAACCATGTACCAAGTTCGAAGTTTAATGAACAGATATCATCTGTATGTGCACCTTCTTTATTACATGCAAACTGAATCTTTTCTTTTAATTTCTTAGGCATCTTTACTTCTTTATACGAAAGCAGTTGAACATTTGTTGAAATATAAAAGCCATCAATTGAACAATATGCAATATCCAGACCATCCAAGCTTGTTCCAGACATCAGCCCTATATATTTCATTTTGCTTTCTCCATTGTATGAACAATAGCATGATGCACATTTCCATTACATTGTGCCAGATTCTTTTCTGCCATACTCTTATCGCACTTGCCTTTTCCCATCAAAATGGCGATTTTAACATTTTTACCACTTGCTTCAAAAAGTTCTTCAGCTTCTTTTGCATCACAATGCACAGCTTCCGCAATAATACTCTTTGCGCGCACAACTAGCTTCTCATTTGTTGGCTGCACATCAACCATAAGGTTTTCAAATACTTTTCCATAATGAATCATGCATCCAGTAGAAATCATATTGCAGATCATCTTTTCAGCAGTACCCGCCTTCATTCTTGTAGAACCTGTAATCACTTCAGGACCCGTAATCACTTCCACTGCCGTTTCACAATGCAAAGAAACTTCACTATCACTCACACAAGATACGCTTGCCGTATATGCACCAATAGATTTTGCATAATCCAACCCGCCAATAACATAAGGTGTTCTTCCACTTGCAGCAAGACCAATTACGGAATCATTTGCATTTAAATGCAGATTTTCAAGATCGTTTCTTCCCAAATCATAATCATCTTCTGCACCTTCTTTTGCCTTAAACATGGCACTTTGACCACCCGCAATCAAGCCGACAACAAGATCACTAGAAACGCCATACGTAGGAGGACATTCCGATGCATCTAATACGCCAAGTCTTCCACTTGTTCCTGCACCGATATAAATTAAACGGCCACCCTTTTTCATTCGTTCAGAGACTTTATCAATAATTTCTGCAATCTGTTCTTTCTTTTTTCCAACAGCTTCTGCTACTTTTGCATCTTCACGATTAATTTTTTCCACAATTTCTAATGAAGAACAATTGTCTATATCCATCGTATTGGCATTTCTTGTTTCTGTTTCCATTTTATCTAATTTCATAGCAATCCCCCTCTTATAACTTTTCTGTCCACTTTCTCGTTTCTGCAAGATTCTTTTTATTTTCTTTCAGTTTCTTTGAAAAAAGAGAAAGATAGATCATATCACTGACAAATAAAGAACTGTCTCTACTTGCAATTGCTCCTGCTCTGACTGTATTTTCATGTACAGGGATACTGAAAACACAATCCGAGATCTTCGAAAGCGTTGTTTTTCCAAGTCGAGATACGCTGGCAACATACGCACCTTTTTCTTTCGCAATTTCAGCAGATTTCAAAACAGATTTCGTTTCTCCTGAATAACTCACCGCAAGCATCACATCTCCCTTTTTCAAACTGCTGAGACATGTAATATTCACTTGTTCATCAGGTGAATAAAATGTACGAATTCCAATACGCGTAAACTTCTGATAAATATCTTCACAAACAAGTCCACTGCCACCAATTCCACAAAGATATACCGCAGAAGACGCAAGAATTTTCTCAACAAAATTCTCAACAGTCTCCTCATCGATTAGCTCTTTTGTTTTTTCCAGCGTATTCAATCGATGTGAATATGTTGCCGCAACAATATTTCTAACACTTTCTGACTGTGACAGCTCTTGTGTTAAGTCATCCACCGTTTTTTTACCTGAAACCATCAAGTCCATTTTCAACGCTGGAAATCCGCTATATCCAAGAGATCGTGAAAAACGAACGATCGTTGCTGCGCTAACACCACATTTTTCCGCTAGATCTTTCACTGCACTTGTTTCAACTTCTTCTCTATGTGCAAGAAAATAATCCGCAATTATTTTTTCGCTTGTTGTTAATGATGCATAGACATCCTTTATTCTACTGTTTAAACTCATATCCCGTCCTTCTTGTTTTATTATATTTCACATTATGATGAAATGCAATTTCATTGTGATGGTTTTTACTATCCAGGTAAACGAGATTCCATATACTAGGAATCACATATTTTTTAAATGAAATTACATACAATCGATATAACAATTTTATAATACATATACTTGTTTTACGAGAGATACACAAAAACAAAACGCATGCATACGCTTTGTCATTTTTTTAATCTCACTATAAAAACAAAAAACGATGACAGTTTGCATCCATTGTCATCGTTCAAAAAAAGATATAAAAAAACAAGACATCCTGTCTTGTGAATCTGTATATATCTCAGGGAAGAATCCCTGTTGTTGTTATATTTCGCAGGACTGAAGTCCTGATTGCCTTTATATATCACTCGATGAGTTTTCTCATCGATTTGATGTTATATATCACTTGCTCCTAAGAGCAATTTTTTGTTATATTTTCTCTCGTATATGCCCTGCAGTGATACGAGTTATTGCCTTTCAGCGAGTAAGAATATACCATTTTCAAAAACAGAAGTCAACACTTTTTTGAAAAAGTTTTTTTAACTTTAAATATGCATTCCATTTCACCATATTTTCATCATATAATACTGCCATGAAATACTATATTTATGCACTATTCGCAATGTTAATGTGGTCCTCTTCTTTTATTGCCACAAAGATTGCCTATCAAGCTTTTTCACCAATATTATTATGTCTTTTTCGATTTTCAATCAGCTTTATTCTCTTATTGATCTATCGCTGCATAACGCGTCAACACACAAAAATCGCAAAGCAAGATTTAAGTACTGTCATTTTCAGTGCAATAGGAGGAATTTCTATTTATTACACATTAGAAAATACTGCACTTTCTTTAACAAGTGCCTCTATGACTTCACTGATTGAAGCATGTTATCCCGCTTTAACAATACTTGTAGGAATTCTTGTGTATCACGAAAAAACAAGCAAACGAATGTTATCCGGTATCGCATGCAGTGTTACAGGTGTTGTTATTCTCACCGGCTTCTCTTCTGCGTCTTCCAATATGGCAGGAAACTTACTATTAATATTTGCGGGAATTTTATGGGGATTCTACAATTACCTCGTACAGAAAATTCCACTGCACTACGATTCTTTAACAATTACGTATTATCAGATGTTTTTTGGCGCCATTGGATTTCTTCCACTTCTTTTACTAGAACATCCGATGATAATCAATGTCACGCCACAGATTCTCTTTTCCCTTCTTTATTTATCTGCTGGCTGCTCCGTTGGCGCAATTCTTCTTTATAATCATGCGTTAAAAGGATTAAAGGCATCCCATGCTTCTGTACTGATGAACTTTATGCCTGTCTTTGGCATTATTCTTTCCTATCTGATCCTTCACGAAAATATCACTATTACACAAATCATTGGCGGCATCATCATTTTATTTGGAGTTATTATATCCACAAGGAAAGAAAACGCTTGACTTGTAGATTCTTTCGTATATAAATATATGTATAAGCATTTGTTTAACAAATTTATATTAGCTTAGAAAGGGAAACATGACTCAAAGAGAAAGACAAATCTTACAATGGATTGAAGAAAATCCGATGATTTCTCAAGAAGAACTTGCACAAAAAGCAGGTATCTCTCGTTCTTCTATCGCCGTTCATATTTCTAATCTCATGAAGAAAGGATATATCGCTGGAAAAGGATATGTTCTAAGAAGTGGTTCATATGTCGTTGTCATTGGTGGTGTCAATATTGATATTGGCGGAAAATCATATAAGCCACTCATTTCGGGAGATTCCAATCCTGGCCAGTCTACAACATCCTTAGGTGGTGTCGGAAGAAACATCGCACATAATATTTCATTGCTCGATACAGATGTGCGCTTCTTAACCGCATTCGGAGATGATGAATACGCACAGCGCATTGAAGCAAGCTGCGCAAATCTTGGTATTGATATCTCTCATGCGAAGAAAGTTAAAAACGCTTCTACAAGTACATATATCTTCTTATCTGATCCAAGTGGAGATATGGCACTGGCAGTCAGTGATATGAGTATCTGTGAAGAAATCACACCTGGCTATCTTGCAGAAAACCAGCAAATCATCAATAACGCACAAGTCGTTGTCATTGATGCAAACATTCCTGAAAACTCCATTCAATGGCTCGCAGAACACTGTACAGCACCAATCTTTGCTGATCCAGTATCTGTTTCCAAAGCAGGAAAGCTGAAACCATATTTATCAAAAATCAATACATTAAAACCAAATAGGATCGAAGCAGAATACTTAAGTGGTGTCAAAATTACAGATCAGACATCTTTACAAAAAGCAGCCGATGTCCTGCTAAGCACAGGATTGCATAGAGTCTTTATTTCATGTGGTACAGATGGTGTATTTGGCGCAGACCATAACAATTCCATCATGTTTCCTTGTTACAAGGCAAACATGAAGAATGCAACGGGAGCGGGAGATGCATTCATGGCCGCAATTACATGGGCATATCTGGAAGGCACAAATCTTTCAGACACATGTGCCATTGCTTCTGCTGCAGCTGCAATCGCTGTAGAAGGCGCAGAAACAATCAACCCTATGATGTCGGTTGAAGCACTCAAAGAAAAAATGATACAAGAATAAAAAAAGAAAAGGAGAAAACACACATGTTAAACAAATTTTTAGATGTAAACCCAGAAGTTGCAAAAGCAGTGGCTGAAGGAAAACCAGTCGTTGCACTAGAATCCACAATCATTTCTCACGGTATGCCATACCCACAGAACGTTGAAACAGCTTTAAAAGTAGAACAGATCATTCGTGATAACGGTGCCGTTCCAGCAACAATCGCTATTATTGGCGGAAGACTCAAAGCAGGTCTAACAAAGGAAGAAATTGAATACTTCGGCAAAAAAGGACAGGCTATCACAAAGGCCAGCAGAAGAGATTTAGCAGTTATCTGTTCAGAAGGACAGGATGGTGCTACTACAGTTACAACAACAATGATCATTGCTCATATGGCAGGTATCAAGTTCTTCGCTACTGGCGGTATCGGTGGTGTTCATAGAGGTGCACAGCAGACATTCGATATCTCCGCTGACCTTCAGGAATTAGCACATACACCTGTTATGGTATGCTGTGCCGGTGCAAAAGCTATCCTTGACCTTGCTTTAACACTTGAATATCTTGAAACACAGGGTGTTCCAGTACTTGGCTACCAGACAAAGGAACTTCCAGCATTCTATTCAAGACATTCTGGATTAGAAGTTGACTACCAGATGAATACACCTGAAGAATGTGCAAAGGTATATAAATCCAGTGAAGATCTCGGATTCCATTCTGGTATCTTATTAACAAATCCAATTCCTGAAGAATTCGCTATGGATGATACAATCATCAACAATGCAATTGATGAAGCAATCAAGGAAATGGATGAAAAGGGCATCAAAGGAAAAGCCTGCACACCATTCTTACTTGCTAAGGTTGCCGCATTAACAGGTGGAGATTCCTTAGATTCAAATATCCACCTCGTATTCAACAATGCACAGTTAATGGCTAAGGTTGCCTGCGAATATTCAAAGATGTAATTCTATGACCTGGAGAAATCCAGGTTTTTCTTTTTGTCTGTTTTGTTTTATGATATGTATATGATCCAGTTAACTGATTACTTATATAATGGCGATACGCTCATTCGTATCCTTCATAAATATAGTGCTGCTTTAGAAATGGAAGCAAAAAAGACAAATAATATTGTTGATCTATCACATGTATCATTTCTAAAGGAATACACTTCTTTATTAGAACACAACGATTTCTTAACGTCCCAGTCTCAAAGAATCCGTGAATTCTATAAAATTATGGCAGCAGATTATCCATTCCTTGCATTTACATTTCGTGGAAGAATCAAATCATTGATTCGGGCAGAAGAAAAATTCAATGGATATATCGTTCGTTACATTTATGAATATAAACAAAAGAATAATACATACCCTACTGCTGAACAAATCGTAGATGCAGTGTCATACTATCGAGATCTGATTGCGTATCGTATTGTGATCTGTATGCCAAAATGTCATTTACATTCAACAGATAATAAAGAAGAAATTGAATTAAATTATCTGTATGAAATAGCGAATCGTCTTCCATCTTTTATGGAACAGAATGGATTCACAAGTGAAAAGCAAAGAAAATTCCGAGTTTCTTCCCCATTATTAAATGATGATGTAAAACCATACTACAGAGATTATATTCATGACGCAAAAAAGAATGGATATCGTTCTTTACATATCTCATTCTTTGATGATTTATCCAATTCTTATGTAGAATTACAATTACGTACAAAAGAAATGGATGATTATTCAGAAATTGGTGATGCAAATCATACATTGTATGAACAAAGACAAATCAAGCAGCGTTCAGAAAGAAGTGAAGTCAAGCAAAACGAATGCATCTATTTTGATGAAGCATATCAAAGAGGCTTATCTTTACAGGAACTGGATTATTCTAAAGTAGATGTAAATATGTTTACCGCATTTGATGCATATCGTATCAATGATGGCTGTGGTCTTGTACAAGGCAGACTCATTCTTCCATATGAACACTTAAGCAGATTTCAAAATGACGTCATTGATTGACGTCATTTCTTTTACTTATCTAATACTTCTACCTGAATGTTCTTTACGCTGTCTTCCATGAATTTACACTCATCATCTGTTAGTGTAATATTGCATACATTCACTGTATCTTTTACACTATTCTCTTTTCTCATACCAACAAGCAAATTCAATGATGCAGATTCATGCAACGCCCATGCTTCTACTAGATTTGCATAGGAACAATGGTATTTTTCACATAGAGGTTTCCACGCATCAAAAGCATTTAATAATGGTTGTCTATATTGTTGTTGTACCCAAGGAATACGAGAACGAATATCACTAGCCTGATATTTCTGTTTCAAGAAGTCAGGTCCTGTCAAGAATCCTTCCTCTAATACTCCATATACCTGAAATACAGTATTATATTTCTCGCACACTGGAAAATAGTCTCTACCATGAAATGGTGAAAGAATAGAGAAGAATTCCTGCACAAGAGAAACATCACCATACTTTTGATATTCTTCTAAATCAGATGGCTGTGAATTAGATAATCCATATGTACGGATCTTACCTTGTTTCTTTAAATGTTCTAAAGCTGATACTGTTTCAGAAACATCCCAATCCTTGCATACATAATGCACAATGATTGAATCAATCCACTCAGTATCCATTCTCAATAAAGAATCATCTACATCACGGATGATTGCATCATAGCTTGTATCATTATTTACTGTATAGCCATCTCTGCTATAGTGGAAATTCCCACCATCATTTCTCCAGTTCAAAGAACATTTTGTCTGCAAAACAAAATCATTTCTACGTGTTTTCAAAGCCTTGCCTAGAAGGATTTCACTTTCGCCCGTACCATAAACAGGTGCTGTATCAATATAGTTGATGCCCTGTTCTTTACATACATCCAGTAATAATTCTGTATCCTTTAAAGAAGAGTTGTGATCAGTCCAAACACTTCCTCCACCAAGCCCCCAAGTACCTAAAGAAACCTGTGATACTTCAATATTTGAATTTCCTAACTTTTGATATTTCATTTTTAAACCCCTTTAGTTGAAAATATTCTATCACAAATTACTATGCATAAAATGATTGTTAAATATAATATATTTGTATTTTCAAACAACAAACAATGAGGTCAGTTTATGTTATCATTCACAAAAAGAAAATTATTTCAAACTAATCAATATTCAAAGGTATCACTAATTATTTCTGCTTTGAAAAAGAATCACATTGATTTTCAAGTCAAAGAAAATGATATCAATGCTAGATATGGTATATTTGGCATGGATAAAGCAGCATCTACATATATTCCTAGAAAAGCAAACACTATCTACTCCATATATGTCAGAAGAAAAGATTACAATACTGCATTACTCTTGCTTCATTCATCCATAAACAATTAAGCACAACATCTTTTAATATCATTTCAAAAAAACTAACTGAAATCTCAGTTAGTCTTATAACGTAATTGTCTTTGTATCTGTTCCAGCTTTTTCTTGTTTACATGTCACAGTAACTGTAGAACCTTCTTCTGCTTTTACAATCCATGAAACTTTCTTCTTTGCTTTCGCATTTGCATATGTTGTGATGTCCCCATAGAATGCACCTGTAGAAGTTGCAGAGAAACCATCTAGATTTCCAATACTTTCTTCATTCTTGCCACTTACAGCTTCACATCCCTCAACACAGACAGTCACTGGTTTACTCACATGCAGCTGATTTGCCTCTTCCGTAAGATTTGTTGGCAGATATCCACGGTTTCCAACAACTGCAGAAATCTTATAAACACCATCACTCACCTTTTCACTTGTCACTTCTTCAACCTTTAATGCAGGCAAAGATTTAGCAAAGCGAATATTGAACTTTGTATCATGTTCACATTCTTCACAAAGCATATTTTCAGGAGGATTCTGTACAGTAAATTTCACATCAAATCCTCCAATTTCAACATTTCCAAATGTTGGATGATTAAATACTTTCCAAGGAGAATAATACTGTGGGGCATGTTCTTTCACCCATGCAAGTGTAGCATTGAAACGTTTAAACATTATTGCTGGATCTTCTGGTTTTCCATTCCAGATATGAGGAACACCCGCTTTTGAAGCAACATCCCAGAATTCCATTGTATATGCAGGAACACCTTGTGACTGATAGAACCAGTCATCAAATGCACCAGAATCATAATGCTCCTGATCTGACATGAAGGAATCAAAGATATTCATCGCAACATATCCAAGTTCTTCTTCACCCATTTTCGCAATTGCTTTCATGCATGTCATATCTAATTCTGGCGCAGACTTTTCAGCTCTTGTTCCAGGAGGATATAACAACATACCGCCACTTGTATGACCAATTGCCGCACCGCCAATATTGTTATGTGCTAAAGCAAAATCAACAAGTGCCTTGTTTTCAGGATTGCTCAATGGATATTTACCAGCACCTGGCTGTCTAGAATCTGGAAACCATCCCAATGGGAAGTTTCTATTAAAATCCAGTCCCCAGACATCTTTTTTCGTCTTAATATTTTCATCACCATCACATGCTTCAAAAACACCTTCTGGATAAATATCATAGAAATCACCATCTACATCACTTGGTTCTCTTAATGTCATAGAGCATTCCGTAGCAGGATCAATTTTCCAGGCACCATATGGTGTTTTGATACGCATCATACGAATCACACCATCACCATCAAGATCCTCTTTCTGGATGCCGCCCTTTTCTTCAAGGTATGGACGTGGTGCAGAACGCAGGGAATATGGTGTTGATAAATACTTTTCTGCACCATCTGGTGTCACACGAGGAATGACATAGAATGTTTTTTCATCAAGCAGTTTAGTAACTTCATCATCTGTTCCATAATTTGTAACAAGATAGTCAATTGTATGCATTGCACACATTGTAGAAGTTACTTCCCCTGCATGAATATTACCATCAATATATAATGCAGGTTTACTGTCTGCAGAGCCATTCTTCGTATTTGTAAGTGTAACTGCATATTGATTTCTTCCTTCTTCTGTAACTAGATTTACTTCCAGTTTCACAAGATCAGGATATTCATTAGCAAAATATTCTAAATTACTTTTTACTTCATCATACTTATAGTAATGATCATATTGAAATGTTGTTTTCATATACCTGCTCTCCTATAGTACCTGGGATAAAAATTCTTTTGTACGTTCATTTTTTGGATGATTGAATACTTCATCTGGTGTGCCTTCTTCTGCAATGACGCCACCATCAATGAATAGCACTCTATCACTTACTTCTTTTGCGAAACCCATTTCATGCGTAACAATGACACATGTCATACCACTTTCAGCTAAATTTTTGATAACTTCCAAAACACCTTTAACCATTTCAGGATCCAATGCACTTGTAGGTTCATCAAATAGCATCACATCAGGATGCATAGCCATCGCTCTAACAATTGCTAAACGCTGTTTCTGACCACCTGATAATTTACGTGGGTATTCGTTCGCTTTTTCTTCAAGCCCAACCTGTTTTAATAACTCCATTGCTTCTTTTTCAGCATCCGCTTTCGATACTTTCTTTTCAAGCATTGGTGTAATTGTAATATTATTCAATACAGTTAAGTGAGGGAATACATTAAATTGCTGGAAAACCATGCCAATCTTCTGTCTATGTGTATCTAGGTCAGTACTCTTTGGATCTAATTCTTGTCCTTCAAAGATAACCTTTCCACTTGTTGGTGTTTCCAGCAGATTCAAGCATCTTAGAAATGTACTCTTTCCTCCGCCACTTGGTCCAATAATAGATACAACTTCTCCCTGATAGATTGTTTGATTAATTCCTTTTAATACTTGTAGAGAACCAAAGTTCTTCTTGAGATCGACTGTCTCGATCAATGGTTTTTTCATATCAGTCACTTTCAGCCAACCTCTTTTCTAATAATCCTGACAACCACGTTAATACAGTTGTCATAACTAAATACATACCTGCAATGATAAACAATGGCTGCCATGTTAAGAATTTATTTGCAAGTAATACTCTTGTATACATTAATTCATACATCATAAATGTACCAGCTAAGGATGTTTCCTTGATCATGGAAATATATTCACCAGCTAAAGATGGAAGAATCGCTTTCACTGCCTGTGGAAGAATAATCTTGATCATACAGTTTTTAGCACTCATACCTAAAGATCTGGCTGCTTCCATCTGGCCTGGATCAACAGATAAGATACCACCTCTAATGATTTCAGATACGTATGCACTAGAGTTCAAGATCAATGAGATGACAACCCACTGTTCCTTTGTGATAAAGTTCAATGCTGGTAAAGCAATTGGCAAGAAGAAATACGCAATATACATCTGTACAAGTAAAGGTGTTCCTCTTAAAACCGTAACATAGACATTTGCGATTGCACCAATGACTTTGTTTTTAGATAAATGCAAAATTGCAATCAAAGTACCAACGATTGAACCAAAGATAACCGCAATTGCTGCGTATTCCAGAGTACCAATCGCACCCTTTAAAAATATTGGATAGTAAGCAAACCAGACTTCAATAATTCCCTTATTCATTTTTCCCTCTTATTCTTCATTTGGAGATACACCAGCTGCATCACATGCGGCATAGTACATATCTGTATATAAATTGGATTCGTATTTTCCACTTGTTGCTAATGAATCAATCACCTGGTTCACTGCATCAATCAAAGAAGTTTCACCTTTCTTGACTGCAGCAACGTTACCAGATTCATCAGCATATTGACTTAAATCAAATTCAACACCATTCTTTTCATAAACACTGACAAATATTCCATCACTTGTTTCCGCATAGTTCTTTGCAGTTGTACTGTCTAATGCAATCGCATCGATCTTACCAGTCTGAAGTTCAAGAATTGCCTGGTCCAATGTAGCGACTTTCTGTAAATCTGCATCTGGAATCTGATCTGTTACATACATTTCCTGTAAAGAGTTTGCCTGAGTGTCGATTTTCTTTCCAGAAAAATCAGCAAGTGATTTATATTCATCTGCTTTTTCAGCAGGAACAAGTAATGTATGATGTGCAGCCGCTGAAGATGACTGGTAACCATGAGAGAGTTCAAACTGTTCAGCTCTATCTGCTTTGTATCCAAAACCAGAAATACCAATGTCAACTTTTCCTGTATCAACAGCTGTTAATACTGCATTGAAATCCATTGTTTCAACCTTTAGATCTACGCCAAGGCTGTTTGCGATATATTGTGCAAGCATAATATCTGATCCTTTAACATTTCCTTGATCATCCACAAATTCACTTGGTGGATAATCAGGAGAAGTTGCCAATACAATTTGACCTTTATCAAGAATATCTTTTAGCTTTCCTTCAGCTTTAGAAAGATCAACATCTGCTTTTCCTAATTCTTCATATAATTTGTCATAACCAGGTCCTGTATACCAATCACTTGTTGATGAAGAACTGTTTGTAGAAGTGGATGCACAACCTGTAGTGAGTAATAATCCTGCTGCCATAAGTCCGGCTAATACCTCATTCATATTTTTCATAAATTTTTCTCCTCTTTCTGTTTTAAATTGCTTAGATAAATTGAATCACTTTCTTTCTGCGTCGGACTTTCATAACTTTCTCCCTATAAACAAAAATCGTCACTGGATATATTCCAGAGACGACTATAAATCGCGGTACCACACTGGTTATTGATAAAAACTAATTCATCAATCACTCTTATCATTAACGCAGATATCACGTTCCTTACTATGATTTCATAAGGACTTCTCCCAGATGCGCTTCACCAACCCTTTCCTTATCGACCTCACACTCTGTATCGACTCGCTTCAAGTTTCAGATAGGTTACTCTTCTGTTCTTTGAATGTAACTAAGATTCTAAAGGCAACCCATTTCTTTGTCAACAGCTTTTGCAAATATTTTTCTGAAAATATTTTCAATAAATGATCACATTTGTAAATATTTCACTTCTGAATAAATCCTTGATCAACTTGTGGTATTTCTTCAGAAATGAATCTTTCTACCTTCATATGCAAATCATACTTCTCGCGTAATGTCAAAATCACATTCATCATTTCTGAAGCATGATGAACATCAATTGCTTTCTGATTTTCCCAGCAGTCAATTAACAAAACTGTTTCTTCATCATCAACAGGATAGAAATATTCATATCTTATATTCCCCTGTTCTTCTCTGATTTTCTGTACTGTTCCACTTTCCATCATTTCTTTTACAAATTTTCTTGCGGAAGCATTTGTTCCTGAATAATAAATATTAACTGCGATCATATATGTCCTCACATTTTTTCTACATCCATAAGTTAAAATGCACTTTGAATAATATTTTTTAAATTTGTGTATCATTTGTGTATCACAAAAAAGAAAAACCGCTTATTTATGCGGCTTTTTCAAATAAAAGTGGAGCTGACGGGAGTCGAACCCGTGTCCAAGAGTAGTCCCACATTCAAGCTTCTACAGTTTAGTTCACTGTTAGATAAGACAACGAACAAGTCAGTGAACACACATTCGTTGAATTTGTCTATTCATTTTCATGCATTTCCTATGGACATTAGAAACACCCTATCCACGTGGTCCTGGCATACCAGGTGCGAATTATGATCAGTGGCCGATCATAAGACTGTGCTATGCTGCGTAATATTTACGACTTAGGCAAAAGCGTAGTTAACGTTATTGTTAGCGTTTAAATTTAATTGATGATTAGGTCATCACTCCACTGCAGCCTGAATCAAACATAAACCTGTCGAAACCATGACAACCCCATGAATGATACATGCATACTATAGCATGTATCAATGAAATTTCAAGGCTTTCTCCATCTCTCTTTTCGCATCTCTGATCTTGTCAGACTGACGCTTATCATAGAGATTTTTACCTTTTGCTAAAGCAATTTCTAATTTAGCTCGACCATTTTTTAAATACATTCTAACAGGAACAACTGTATATCCCTTCATACGGATATTGTCATAAATCTTTCTGATTTCTTCTTTATGAAGTAATAGTTTACGATCTCTTTCTTCATCCACATTAAAAATATTTCCGTAACTATAGTTAGAAATATGCATCCCTTTGATCCATGCTTCCCCCTTATAGATACTGATATAAGAATCTTTAAACTGCACTTTACCAGCGCGTATCGATTTAATTTCTGTTCCTGTCAATTGAATTCCACATTCATATCGATCTTCCAGAAAATAATCATGAGAAGCTCTTCGATTGAATACTACTGTTTTTTCTTTACCGTTTCTTTCTGCCATTGCTTCTCCTTCTTTCTTTTGATCTACGAACATGTTTTCTACTTGTTGTAGAACGCTTGCGGTTAGTTGTATTACGACTTGTAGATCCATTCTTTCCAACAAGCACAAAATCAACTTCACCTTTCATCTTATTCGCATCAATACACATTACTTTAACCTTCATACCAACACGATAACAACGATGAGAACGACTGCCAACAAGCTGCATACGATCTTGGTCATAACTATAGAAATCATCATGCATGGCATTCACACTCACAAGACCTTCTATTGTATTATCAAGCTGCACATAAAAGCCATATGCTTGAACACCTGTAATGATACCTTCTGCTTTTTCATTTAAATGATCCAGCATATATTCAGCTTTCTTCATATCATCACAGGCATATTCTGCATCTGTACTAGCTTTTTCTCTTTCAGAAGCCTGCTCCGCGTATTCACTGCATTTCTCTTCATCCATTTTTCTTTGTTCAAGATCCAGACAGCCTTCAAATGAGTATTTCCTTAACATTCTATGTACTGCTAAATCCGGGTATCTACGAATTGGAGATGTAAAATGTAAATATTCCTCTTCTGCCAGACCAAAATGGCCAACACAAGCATTGTCATATTTTGCCTTTGACATGCACCGCAATAGCATCATACTCAATACAGGATATTCACTACTGTTTTTTACAGACTCTAAGTATCTTTGGATTACATTTGGATGAATATCTCCCTTTGGAAGCACAAGCTTATGACCAAGCAATTCAGATACACGTACAAATTCACGAATTCTCTTTTGTTGAGGTTCCTCATGAATACGATAAACACTTGGAATTTCCTGCCACTTCATAAAGTTGGCAACAGAAACATTCGCCGCAATCATACAGTCTTCAATCATTTCTTCCGCATGACCTCTTGTTCTTGGACGCACATCTGTTGGATGACCATCTACATCTACAATGATTTCACTTTCTACAGAATCAAATTCAATTGCACCTTTATGTATTCTTTGCTTACGAATTGCATCTGCACAATCTCTCAGCACAAAAAACAAATCACCAAGATGTTCATATTCTTTTTGCACTCTCTGATTTCCATTCAAGATCTTATTAACATTGTTATATGTCATTCTCTCTGTAGAGCGAATCACAGATGGATACACTTCATAATCCACAATATTACCATCAAGATCAACATTCATATCACATGTTAATGCCAGTCTTTCTACATGTGGATTTAATGAACAGATACCATTACTCAATTCATGAGGAAGCATTGGAACAACACGATCCGTAACATATGTAGAAAAACTTCTCTTCAATGCTTCTGTATCCAAAGCAGAACCTTCTTTGACATAATGAGATACATCCGCAATAGAGACTTTCAGATTATATCCATTGTCTGTTCTGCTGACAGATACCGCATCATCAAAATCTTTAGAAGAATCCCCATCAATTGTAACTGTAACAACGTTTGTAAGATCCCTTCTATTCTTTTTCTCTTCTTCCTGAACTGTTTGTGGAATATTACGAACTTCCGCCATTACTTCTTCAGGAAATTCTGGTTGAATATCATGATCAAGAAGTACAGAAAGAATATCCACACCTGGATCATCTTTATATCCAATCTTCTTCACAACTTCAACAGCCATAACTTTTCCATAGCTGACAATATTACAAATTACTTTCATTCCATCAATTGGAGTAAAAGAATCATTCTTTAATACTTTAATTATCTGTTGTTGGAGTTTTTCATCATCAGGAACAAATACCAATCCACGACTCTTTTGAAGGTAAGTACCAATAATATGTTCTCTAGAACGTTTAATAACTTTAACAACTTCTCCATACGTTTGCCAAGGAAAACACTTTACAAGAACAGTATCTCCATGCAATGCAGATTTCTGGCTTTTTGCATCCACACGGATAGAATCCCTATCTTCCAGATCAATAAAGCCCATCCCTGCCTTGTTGATAGAAATCTTTCCTTCAACAATTCCAGCCTGTTCTCTATTTTGATATTGCCCACCTTCAGATTTAAACAACTGCCATTCATTGACCAAATCATCCAATGCACTACTTAATGCACTGATTTCTTCATCTGAATGCATCATAAAAGAATCTGCGATATCCGCAAATTTTCTTTTTCCTTTTGGATGTTCATCAACATACTTTAATATTTTTTCTTTTAATTCTTCCATATATTTCACTTAAAATAAAAGCCGGCTGAAAACCGGCACTTTTTAAACAAGACGAATAATAATTACTAATGCAAAGAAGATAATTCCTAATACTAAAGTAAAATTAGAAATCACTTTTTCACTTCCTCTTTCTTTTACATTTGCAAATAAGTTCAATCCACCATTACCAGTGAATGCACCTGACATACCATCTGTTTTACCACTCTGCAATAATGATAAGATAATCATTAGAGCAGATACAATCATTAAAATTGCATCAAGCATGAATAGCTCCTTTCGTGCGCTTAGAAATTATAACACTGCTTTTCATCCTATGCAATGTTAAGAACCATAGGAACAGCCGTTATCACAACCCTTTGCTGCATTCTCTTCCTGTGCCTGTTTAATCACAAGTGCATCTTTTGTTAACGTATCTTTTAACGCGTTGACTTTTTCACTTGTCCAATAATCCTTAACTGAAATTACATCTGTATCATTCGTATTGGACTCACCGTTCCACGAAATAATTTCACCGTTTTTTATAAAGACTACCAAAGGTACATAGATCAATGGTTTACCGTCATTATCATATAAGACAATGTCTGAATCATCACTCTTGTTATGATCAATTAACAACTGTGCAATTTCATCATAGAAAGATCGATCATTTTGCTTATCATTCCGTGCATTATAATAGTTGGCACGCATTTCAGAATTTTCTAACACTTCATTCAGCATTGGAATATATGCCTGACACCAAGGACACTCAGGAAAACTAAAGTAAAGAATTCCTGTACCATGTTCAATAAATGATTTCAAATCCTCTTTCTTCATAATGTCAAAAGCATTTTCATCTGGAAGGTTATCATAAATATCTGTCAGAACAACATCACTGTTTTCTGAATCATCCGTTTGTTTGGTGCTTGTTGATGTTGAAGGATTTGCTTGAGAACAACCACTCAACAATATTCCCATACATAATAATGTTAAAAAAATCTTTTTCATTTTTTCACCTCATGAAACATTCTAACGATGTTTTGTAGATCTTTCAATGTATGCACAGATAAACACTCTGAATTTTATGTGAAATCCAAAAAAGATGCTTATCCAAAGGATAAGCATCTCATAGATCCGAAATAGAATTATTCAGCTGAAGAAAGAGCCTTAACGTTGTAGAAAGCTTTTCTTCCACGGAATTCAGCAACATCACCGAGTTCTTCTTCAATTCTCATTAACTGGTTGTACTTAGCAATACGATCTGTACGGCTCATAGAACCTGTCTTGATCTGTCCTGCATTGACACCAACTACGAGATCAGCGATTGTGCTGTCTTCAGATTCACCAGAACGGTGGGAAACAACAGCTGTATACTGAGCTTCCTTAGCCATTTCGATAGCATCGAGTGTTTCTGTTAATGTACCAATCTGGTTAACCTTGATCAATACAGCGTTAGCAACACCAAGTTCGATACCCTTCTTGATGAATGTTGTGTTTGTAACGAATAAGTCGTCACCAACTAACTGAACCTTGTCACCAAGTCTTTCAGTTAACTTCTTCCATCCATCCCAGTCATTTTCAGCAAGACCATCTTCGATGGAGATTAATGGATACTTCTTTGTCCATTCTTCGATCATGTCGATCATTTCGTCAGAAGTCTTTTCACCCTGACCGGACTTAGAAAGTTCATACTTACCTGTTTCAGGATTGTAGAATTCACTAGAAGCAAGGTCCATAGCAAAGCAGATATCTTCACCAAGTTTGAAGCCAGCAGCTTCAACAGCTTCCTTCATGAGTTCTAGAGGTCCTTCATTCTTGAGTTCTTCAAGTGGTCCAGAACCATTAGCTAATGAAGAAGGAGCATATCCACCTTCATCACCTACACCTGTATCATAACCATACTTCTTAAGAACCTTCTTAAGAGCGTGGAATGTCTGAGCACCCATACGAACTGCTTCGTGAAGGGACTTAGCACCAACAGGCATTAACATATATTCCTGGCAGTCAACTGTGCTATCAGCATGAGAACCACCATTTAATACGTTCATCATTGGAACTGGTAATACCTTACCGTTTGTACCACCGATGTACTTGTAAAGTGGAAGACCACAAGAATCAGCAGCAGCTCTAGCAGAAGCTAAGGATACAGCTAATGTAGCGATAGCACCAAGGTTGCTCTTGAATTCTGTACCATCAAGATCGAGCATTGTCTTATCGATCAAAGCCTGATCAAATACGTTTAGTCCGAGAACAGCTGGAGCGATCTTTTCATTAACGTTAGCTACAGCCTTTAATGTTCCCTTTCCATCAAATCTATCCTTGTCGCCATCACGAAGTTCGAGAGCTTCTCTTTCACCTGTGGAAGCGCCTGATGGAACGATTGCACGTCCCCATGCACCGGATTCAGTTGTTACTTCACATTCTACTGTTGGGTTACCACGAGAGTCTAATACTTCACGTGCGTGTACTTCAGCAATTGGATCTACAAAATTAGGCATCTTATAATTTCCTCCTATGATTACCTATATATTTCAAGAGATTTACTCTTTGAAATCTTACTTAGTTGCGTCAACTAATTCCTTGAATGAATCAACCTTCAAGGAAGCACCACCGATTAATGCACCATCGATGTCTTCACAAGCCATATATTCCTTAATGTTGTTTGGCTTTACAGAACCACCATACTGAATACGTACAGCTTCAGCTGTAGCTTCATCATAAAGGCTCTTAACTGTTTCTCTAACGAGCTTGCAGCACTTTTCAGCTGTTTCAACGTCAGCAGACTTACCTGTACCAATAGCCCAGATTGGTTCATAAGCGATAACAAGTCTAGAAACTTCATCACTTGTTAAACCTTCAAGAGATTCCTTGATTTCTGTGGATACTACTTCAGCTGTCTTACCAGCATCATATTCAGCTTCAGTTTCACCTACACAAAGAATAGGTGTAATATCAGCAGCGAATAATCTCTTAGCCTTAGCTGCACAATGTGCAGAAGTTTCAGCATAGTATTCTCTTCTTTCAGAGTGACCAATGATGCAGTATGTAATACCAACTTCCTTAAGCATTGGTACAGAAACTTCACCAGTGTATGCACCTGAATCTAATTCATTGCAGTTTTCAGCAGCAACCTTGATTGCACCAGCATTTTCAACTGCAATTGCTAAATCAACATATGGAGCGCCGATTCCATATTCAGCAGCTTCATCACCTGTTACATAACCCTTGATACCTTCGAAGAATTCTTTTGCTTCGCTAGGTGTCTTGTTCATTTTCCAGTTTCCGAAGATAATTGGTTTTCTTGTCATGTCTATATTACTTCTCCGGGATAATTGCTACACCCGGTAACTCCTTTCCTTCCATGAATTCTAGAGAAGCTCCACCACCTGTAGAGATGTGAGAGAACTTATCAGCAAATCCGAGGTTCTTAGCTGCACTTGCAGAGTCACCACCACCAATAATTGTAGTAGCACCTTCAAGAGAAGCGATTGCCTTACAAACTTCAATTGTACCGTTTGCATATTCAGGCTTTTCGAATACACCCATTGGTCCATTCCAGAATACAGTCTTAGCACCTTCTAATTCCTTAGTGAATAATGCAACTGTTTCTGCACCAATATCGAGACCCTGGTAGCCATCATCAACTTCACCAGACTTGACTGTCTTGATATCTGTAGCGTTGTCGAATGCATTAGCTTCAACTGTATCTACAGGAAGGAATAACTTTCCTGCACCCTTTTCCATGAATTCCTTAGCGAGGTCTTCCTTATCAGCTTCTAATAAAGAATCACCAATCTTGCCGCCAACAGCAGCAGAGAATGTATAAGACATACCGCCACCGATCAATACCTTATCAGCGATCTTTAACAGGTTTTCAATAACACCGATCTTATCAGAAACCTTAGCACCACCAAGAATAGCAACGAATGGTCTCTTAGGATCATTTAATGCACCACCTAGTACATTGAGTTCCTTTTCAACAAGGAAACCAACAGCAGCACATCCTTTTGGCAAGTTGCTTGGAATACCTACTGTAGAAGCATGAGCTCTATGAACAGAACCGAATGCATCTTCTACGAATAAATCACCTAAAGATGCCCAGTATTTACCTAATTCAGGATCATTCTTGGATTCACCTTTTTCATAACGAGTGTTCTGCATAAGAACGATAGAACCGTCTTCCTGAGCCTTAACAGCAGCTTCAAGTTCTTCACCACGTGTTGCGTTAACAAACTTTACAGGAGCGCTCTGTAGTCCAGCTAAGCAATCAGCAACAATGCTCATATCATTCTTAGCCTTATCTTCTTCTGTCTTAATCTTTCCTAAGTGAGAAAGTAATAAAACCTTAGCTCCATTTTCTGTTAAATAGTTAATCGTTGGCAGTGCAGCTCTGACACGATTATCATCAGTAATCACACCATTTTTGTGTGGAACGTTGAAGTCTACACGAACAATAACGTGCTTACCTCTAACATCAAGATCTTTTACTGTAATCTTAGACATGTAAAAAAATTCCTCCTAATTTCTGTCATCATTATACCACCCACTAGTCTTGAAAAAAAACACAAAAAACAATTTTTGTGTAAAAATTCACGAATTTTTTTCATTCATATCACTTTTCATTCATGCCTCCTGTTTCTGAAAGCCTTTTCAAATTTAAAAGAGACTACAACTAAGTGTTATAGTCTCTATTTCACTTCAATTTTATTCGTCTGGCCAGTTGCAGATTTCATAGTACAACTGTTCATATACACCTGCAGACTGGTTCCAAGATACATCTGTTGTCATAGCACTCTTCACTAAGCCTTTCCATCCTGGCTTATTTGTATTGTACTGTTCAACAGCCCATCTGAGTGTGTAAATCATATCATCTGCATTTGCAGCCCAGAATGAGAAACCATTTCCTTCACCAGTATATTGGTTAAATGGCTGTACAGTATCCTTCAAACCGCCAGTTTCACGAACAACAGGTAATGCACCATAATGCATTGCAATAAGCTGCCCAATTCCACATGGCTCATATAAAGAAGGCATCAGGAACAAGTCACTCGCAGCATAAATCAAATGTGCAAGATCTTCATTGTATCCACAATAGTAGACTGCCTGTCCCTTATATTCCTGTTCCATCCACTTGAATGCATTTTCAGCATTTGCTTCACCTGTTCCAAGAACAACAAACTGAACATCCATTCCCATGATTTCACGAATACGATCCGTAATCATGTAAACGCCCTTTTGATTTGTCAGTCTAGATACCAGACCAATCAATGGCTTCTTGTCTGTTTCTTCGAGTCCTAGCTTCTTTTGTAAAGCAAGCTTATTCGCTTTCTTTCCAGAAGCATAGCTCTTCACATCAAAGTTCTTGGCAAGCAGCTTATCTGTCTTTGGATTCCATAGATCTGTGTCGATACCATTTACAATACCCCACAAATCACCTCTACGATAACGCAGTACAGCATCCATTCTTTCACCATATGTCTCTGTCAAGATTTCATTGGAATATGTTGGGGAAACTGTTGTGATCTTATCAGCATATACGATACCTGCCTTCATAAATGAAATTCCAGTATCAAACTTGATAGATCCATCATCGAAGTAGCTGTAATCCAATCCAAGACATGTAGGAAGCATATCAACACCAAAGTTACCCTGGAAAGCCATGTTATGAATCGTATATACATGTTTAATAGACTGATAACGATAATCATCTGCATAACAGGCATGTGCCATCAATGGAATCATACCTGTCTGCCAGTCATTAGAATGAATGATGTTTGGCCACCAGTTAATGAAATAAATCATATCCAGAACTGCACGCTGGAAGAAGGCAAAACGTTCACCATCATCTTCATAGCCATACAATCCTTCTCTTTCAAAATATCCCTGATGTTCTACAAAGTAGTAAATTACGCCATCTGCTTCTGCTTTGTAATATGTTGCTGGCTGGTCGATCCATCCAGAATGAATCTGAATTGTTCCAAGTCTTTCCAGCTTGTCATAATGCTTTTCAATAATCTTACTGTATAGAGGAAGGACAACTCTAGCATCGTGTCCTTTTTGTACAAGTGCCTTTGGTAAAGCACCAATGACATCTGCCAATCCTCCAGTTTTTACGAATGGCAGACCTTCACCTGCCACGAAAAGAATTGATCTTCCCATAAACAATCTCCTTTAAATACGGTCTCTTCTCTTAACGTATACTGGTTCTTCTGCAGTACCCTTAAGTTCTTTTACATGGTGAATAATAGCATACTTATCAACGATCACATGATCCAGTTTAGCATTTTCACCAATATAAGCACCTGGAAGAATAATAGAATTCTTAATGATTGCCCCCTTGCGAATCGTTACATTACGAGAAACAACAGAATCTGCAACTGTACCTTCAATCACACATCCATTCGCAATGACACTTCCACAGACATCAGATGTCTTTCCATAAATTGTTGGTGCAGAATCGTTTGTTTGTGTATAAATTGGCCATCCAGGCTTGAATAGTCCCTTCGCTGTTGCACGATCACTCAAAGCCATTGTAATACGGAAATATTCACTCAATGAGTTAATGCATCCAACAAATCCCTTGATGCCATATCCTGTAACTGTCAATTCTTCTAAAGAATCATTGAGAATATCTCTGAACCAGTACAGTGAAGATGTTTCTGAAGCCTTCTTGACAAGATCAATAAATAACTTTTTGCTTAATACATACGCTTCTAATGAAATAGATGCATTTTTTCTCTTACCACGATTGCGTCCAATTTCTGTGATTCTCTTATCCTTGTCCATTGTCAATGTATCACAATCAAGGAAATGTTCTTTTGCTTCTGCTGTATTTGTATAAAGAACTGTGATATCACTCTTGGATTCAATATGCTGCTGAAGAACATTAGTGAAATCCAAGCTATAGATAAAGTAACTTGGAGCAACAATCACATATGGATTGCTGTCTTCTTCAATGTACTGCATATTTAACATATAGTTTGCAATATCATTGTTATATACTTCTGCAGCAAATGATTTTTCACCATAGAGAATTCTTAATTGTCCACGCTTAGAGTTGATATTGTATTGCTGTCCAGCTCCAAGATGATCAAATAAGTTACGAGGTTTTTCCTTACAATATACATGAACATTATCAATACCAGAATTTGTCATGTTAGAAAGAATAAAGTCAATGATTCTATATCTTCCTAAAAATGAAATGGCAGGTACTGGTCTATAATCATCCAAACCACCGATGTTGGCTTGAGAATTTTCAAAACTAATAATTCCTAATGCTTTCATATCGATTCTCCTTACTCAGCGTACTTTTTAGCCACAAGATCAATGTGTTCTGATTTACTTGAACCAAATACTGCACCTGGTGCAACTTCTACGTTATCAGCAACGATGCAACGTGTAACCTTTGCACCCTCACCAATCTTTGCACCTGGCTGAATAACAGAATCTACGACCTTGGCACCCTTGCCAATTTCAGCGCCTGTACCAATAACAGAATTCTTAACTTCACCTAAAACAATAGAACCCTGTGTAATATACGCATTATTGATCTTTGCTTCATCACCAATATACGTTGGTAATGAGTTAATGTTTTCTGTATAGATCTTCCATCCTTGATCACCAAGATCTAACTGGTTATTGGATTCCAATAGATCCATGTTACTTTCCCATAGAGAATCAACTGTACCAACATCCTTCCAGTAACCCTTGAAACGATATGCTGCAAGTCTTCTATGATCATTCAAATATGTAGGGATGATATCTTTACCAAAGTCATGAGAAGAATCAGGATTCTTATCATCTTGCAATAAATACTTACGTAATGTCTTGTAGTTGAAAATATAGATACCCATAGATGCAAGATTGCTCTTTGGATGTGCAGGTTTTTCTTCGAACTCTTCAATCATGTCATCCTTATCGCAGTTCATGATACCGAAACGTGTAGCTTCTTCGAGTGTTACCTGTAATACCGCAATTGTTGCATCTGCCTGCTTTCTTTGATGATAAGCAAGCATCTTTTCATAGTTCATCTTGTAAATATGGTCACCTGAAAGAATTAAAACATATTCTGGATTAATACTATCTAAGAAGTCAATATTCTGAGTAATCGCATCAGCAGTTCCTCTAAATACATCTAGACCTTTATCATCTGTTTCTCTTGGCGTTAATACATAGACACCACCGTTGTTTGTGTCTAGACCCCAGAACTGATCTTTCGCAACATATGCATTCAATAAAACAGATTCATACTGTGTTAATACACCTACTGTTGAAATACCTGAATTTGCACAGTTACTAAGTGGGAAGTCGATAATACGATACTTGCCGCCAAAATGAACGGCTGGTTTCGCTACTTTTTTGGTCAGCTCATGCAAACGGCTGCCTCTGCCGCCAGCAAGAATCATTGCTGCCATGTTATTTGCTCTCATTATGATTGCCTCCTGATTTCTATCGTTTGTTAACGCTTACATTATAATACATTATCTAAATTAATTTAATGATTATTGTAAATTTTCATTAAAAGTTTCAGAACGAATCAACAAATTTCTTACAATGGATATGAAGTATAAACTGCCTGTAATTACAATTGATCCATTGCAATTTATTTGTTTTGCCTTTGAAATTGCTTTTTTGTAATCTTTTTCAATGATTGCATCTTTTACATATAAATCTTCTGCTGTATCTGCTCTTTCATTTTGAAACTCTGTAATGATCAATGTATCACAATTTCTTTTTAAAAGACCTGCCATTTCATGTACCTGCTTATCTTTCAAAGCAGAAAATACACAAGTTACAGGTGAAGGTAATTGTTTCATTGATTCACACAATGCTCTGATGCCTTGTTCATTGTGTGCACCATCAATGATGATCAATGGATCTTTACTTATTGTTTCAAATCTGCCCCTCCATTGGCTATGCTCAACTGCTTCTTTTACATTTTTCTGCTGAATAGCAACGCCTAAAAGTTGAGCTGCCTTCAATGCCAGGGCTGCATTATGGAACTGATACAATGCAATTGTAGATAATGAATATTCTGTATGATTATATTCTAATACACCATTGTTACGAATGCCATAGCTTTCTAATGAAATCACACGTGCATGTTTTCTTTGTGCCTGTAAAGATATCACTTTTCTAGCTTTTTCACTTAAATGTCCAATCAAACACCTCGTATGTGGTTGAATGATTCCTGCTTTTTCATACGCAATCTGTTCAATTCTTGTACCAAGAAATGCCATATGATCAAAACCAATACTTGTAATCATACAAAGTTCAGGACGCGCAATGAGATTTGTACTATCTAATCTGCCTCCCAAACCCGTTTCTATGATTGCATAATCTACCTTTTCATCAAAAAACCACTGGAATGCGATCAATGTATCAATTTCAAACATTCCTAACTGTTTTTCTTCAATGACATCATAATATTTCATCAAATATGCATGAAATGCATCTTCTGAAATATAGGAATCATTGATGCGAATACGATCGCGATGCGTCATTAAATGTGGAGAAGTAAACATACCCACTTTATACCCTTGTGAAACAAGAATATCTTTCAGATAATTACATGTACTCCCTTTTCCATTTGTACCTGCAACATGAATACACCGATATGTATTCTGTGGATTTCCAATAGATTCCAGAATAGATTGCAAAGGAGAAAGGCCATGATTTACATTTCTCCTGCTCATGACCCATTCTTCATTTATAGATTCTCGATTTGCCAATGGATTGGCTCCTTTCCATGCTGTACTAAAAATGCATTTGCCTGTGAAAAATGTCTGCATCCAAAGAAACCATGATACGCAGATAATGGCGATGGATGTGCACACTCTAGTACAAGATGTTTGTTGCGATCGATCATATTTGCTTTATTTCTGGCATTTCTTCCCCAAAGCATAAATACAACCGGATCTTCTTTTTCATTAATTTTCTGAATTGTATGATCAGTAAAGATTTCCCATCCTTTATTTGCATGAGAATTTGCTTTTCCTTCTTCAACACTCATAACCGTGTTCAAAAGGAATACACCTTGTTTTGCCCATGGCATTAAATATCCATTATTTGGAATATAACAGCCAAGATCATCGTGCAGCTCTTTATAAATATTCACAAGAGAAGGAGGAATCTTCACACCAGGATTGACAGAAAAACACATTCCATGTGCCTGATTCACTTCGTGATAAGGATCCTGTCCCAGAATCACAACCTTCACATCAGGATAGTCACAAACTTCAAAAGCAGAAAATACTTTTGCTTTTGGAGGAAAAATCGTTTTTGTTGCGTACGCTTCATGAAGAAACGCACTTAACTGCTGGAAGTATGGCTGCTTCCATTCTTCTTGTAAAAAAGGCCACCATGTATTATGAATCATGATTGAAACGGATCATCCTTTCTAGATTTAACATATAGAATCACGCCCATTGCACCAATGACAATGATTCCACATCCACACGCACCATACAGCAGCCAGTTCACATCTTTTTTCACTGGTGCCTCTTTGTTATTAAAACGATGAGAAATAATATTGTTTTCATCATTTCCATCAATACCACAGTATGCATTCACATCATCTTCAACAACTTCAAATGGGCGATTTCCATCATTCAACAAGACTTCATTGAATGCTTTTTGATCAAAATCATTTCCTAATGCATTCTTTGCTTTCTTTTCTAGCAGTTCAAACATTGCCACACCAACACCATATGGCAAGATTGTTCCTGGCTGCAGCGTCGCAAAATCATAAAGATCTTTCGCAATACTGCTGTTCAAATCTAAACGATCCAGGTACTTAGATACATCTTTTGTTGACCAGCCTAAACCATTTACTCCCAGATCTACCGCCGCAGATAAAACATAATTCAATTCAATATTGATTTTCTGATATTCACTTGCGTATTCACTCAAGCCAGATACATGTAATGCCTGTCCTTCCGCAAACATGCCCCAGCCTTCTTGATATCCCATCATTGTTAACTGCGTACGAAACAATGATGGCTGCTGCTGGATATAGTAGTTTGTCTGATATAAGTGCCCTGGGAATCCTTCATGAGCAAGTGTTGTATATAAATCAAGCACATCACTCACATTATCACCATTGATTTTGATGACATTATCTCTCATATCATCTACAGGAGGACTCAAATAGTAGGCAACGATACTGTCGTTGGCAACACTAGGATCAAGATATTGTACGTTGTAATACACTTTATCCAATACAGGAAATGCATCTAAATGACCTTCCAGATAAGAAAGCACATCTTCTGCATTATCAAAATCAAGCGTTTCTTCTGTGACTTCACTGTGATTCTGCATAATGTCATACAATTCATCTACACTTTTTTCAATGTATTGTGTACAGATATCCAGGATTGTTTCTACATCCGCATCTATACTTGTTTTATATCTCGCTAATGCAGCGTAGTATTCACTGCCACCATCTAAAGAACTAACGTTGTAGTCAGCCTTTCTTGAGCCTTTCAACTTCTGTAATTCTTCTGCGACTTTTTCATAAGAAGGAATATATGCATTCAAGACAATTTCTTGATTCTTCTTTTTATATGCTTCTTTTTCTTCTGCACTCAATCCATCAAATGCATCAATATTTTCATCAAAGATCTTGATCAATTCATTATCATCTTTTTTATCTACAAACTTTTCAATTGCATCTTCTGTTGCCTTTAACATTGCATCTGTTAAAAAATACCCTTTTGCAGCCTGTTTCTTTGTATTTTCTAAACACTGATCCAAATACGCAGGCACAGAAGAAAGTGTTGCAAGATAATCATCAATATCTTCTTTTTCATAAAAAACAAATTCAGTGAATGTCGTTAATAAATTATCAATTACACCTTCAGCACTATTAAATGCCCAGTCAAAATATGGGTAAGAATTTAATTCTTTATTTCTTTCAAGATAAAATGAAATCGTACGATAATCTTTCTGTTCTGTTTCAGATAAAGAATCATAGTCAAAAGATTGCAGCTTCTTCAAATATTCGTCACAATCTTCAACACTATCTTCATAATCATCCCAGGAAGCATCTCCGATATTTACATCAGGCTTTTCAATGCCATATTTTTGATAATCACGCAATGAAAAGTGAAGTGTTGTGTAGTCTTCAGACATCATTTCTTGAAATAACTCATCTTCAAAATCTGAAAATGATTCTTCCGCATGAATTGGTGTCAATATACTAGAAATCATTAAAAATGATCCTAGAATTCCATTCACCAGTTTTTTCATTTTACTCTCCTAATAATCCAAAATGCTGAAATGCATTGTATAAACCATCTACATCTCAAAATAAATACATTCCTATAACTCCGTGTACTTCTTAGCATTTCCACATGCTTTTTCTACTGGATACTTCTTTTCATTCATATCCATTTTCATATTCACGATTTCATCAACATCTAAATGCATACGATCCAATAGATCCTGACAATAAATAATAACATCAGCCAATTCTTCTTTGACATGTTGTTCATCGTATTCACTGCTCCATTGAAAACATTCCAGTAATTCACTTGCTTCTATCGCAATCGATTTTGCCAGATTTTCTTCTGTATGAAATTGAGCCCAATCTCTATCTTTAACAAATTTACGTATTCTATCAATTGTTTCCTGTTTCATAAATTATCTCTTGAAATTTTCAATAAAAGTTTCCACTTCTTCTTTTGTTGGCATAACACGCAATGCACCCTTCTTTGTTGTGACGAGGGAAGCAGCTGCATTGGCAAACTTCAACATTTCTTTCAGCTTTTCTTCATCTAAATGATCAATACCATTTTCTAGCACTGTATGAATCATACATGCACAGAACGTATCCCCTGCACCTGTTGTTTCAATGGTTGCTTCCTGCAGAAAAGCAGGATATTCAACATGGATATCACGATATACAGCCTTAGAGCCATCTCCACCCATAGATAAGCAGATCAGTTTCAAATTTGGATACTCTTTCTGTAAGAATGCAATCCCTTCATCATAATTATCCATTCCTGTAAACCATGTAATTTCATTATCAGAAATCTTCACAACATCAGCCTGTTGTAAACCCCAGGCAACCTGTTCATGTGCTTCTTCTAGAGATCTCCATAATGGTTCTCTCAAGTTTGGATCAAATGTAATTGTTAATCCATTTTCTTTTGCAGCTTTAACTGCTTTCTGTGTTGCCTTTTTCACAGATTCATCTGTTAAAGACAATGTACCAAAGTGAAAAATAGAACTAGAAGCAATCAATGATTCATTGACTTCTTCTTCCTTTAGATTCATATCAGCACCTGGATTACGATAGAATGCAAAATCACGGTCACCATTCTCCTTCTTTAAAACAAGAGCCAATGTTGTATGCACATCATTGTCATACACAAGACCAGTTGTATCAATTCCTTGTTCCTGCACTGCTTTTGTTAATAAATGACCAAAGCCATCATTTCCAACTTTTCCAATAAAAGCTGTTTTATCTCCCAGTTTCTGAAGCATGCTTAAAACATTGCAAGGTGCTCCACCTGGATTTGCTTCTAAAAGGGGATTTCCTTGTTCACTGAGTCCATTTTCTGTAAAATCAATCAATAATTCCCCTAAAGCAACAACATCATATTTTTTATTTGTCATAATTGTTTTTCTCTCCTGAACCTTATTGATATCTTACTATCATACAAAGCAAATGAAAAGAACTCGTTTAGAGTTCTTTCCTATGCAATTCTCGCAAATATACGTATAGATAATGCTGGAACTTCCACATGTGTTCCATGTTCTTCATGTGCCTGTCCATATTCATCAAAAATACATTTCCAGTCTGGCTCAAAATCATATTCTCTTCCATTGTAAGATGGATTAAAGATACAGCGAATAGCATCAATATGATGCTCTTCATCTTTCATAAAAATATCATAGAATACAATTCCACCTTCACTCACATTCACTTTGACATGTTCCATGATTTCTTCTGTTGTATGTAAGCGGAACTGTTTATATTCTTTTCTTAATGCAATACATTTTTTTGTATATTCAATAATATCAGAATAGAACACCGCTCTTTCCCAATCCATCTGATTAATTCTATCAGGTGCATTATAAGAGTTAGAATCATCATTCTTCGTTCCGCAGAATTCACAACCAGCATGCAGGAATGGAATTCCCTGAGAAATCAATGTCGTCAAGATCATCATTTTCTGACGTTCTTTACGTGTCTGACGATCTTCATTGTTACAACATGCATGCATCTTATCCCAGCTTGTAGAATTATCATGTGTTTCGATATTATTGATTGTTTGATCTGGCTGCTCAAAACGCTTAAACAAAGGATCACCCATCACATTTCCAGTAATTGCGGAAAGGAAAGAAAAAGCATGTTCTGTATCACCAGTAATATATCCTTTACTGTATTTCTGATCATCACTTGTTTTTCCCTTTACAACATCTCTAAAGTAATCATTAAAGTGTGCAATTTCAGGCATGACATTCTGATTCATGATACTTGCCTTCTTCTTGTAATCAAGCATTGTTGGAAGGTCCCACCCTTCACCATATAACATGAAATCAGCTTTCTTCTTTTTGCCTTTTTCCTTGATTGCATTCATTGTTTCCACATCTAAAATACCCATCAAGTCAAATCGAAAACCATCTACATCATATAGATCCATCATCTTCGAAATCACATATAACAGATATTTTCTTGCCATTGGTTTATCAGAAGCAAAATCATTTCCACAGAAAGATCCATTGGATAAGAAACCACCTTCATTATAACGATAATAGTAATATGGCATGACACAGTTAAAGCAGCAGCTATCGACATCATATGTATGATTAAATACAACATCCAAGTTCACACGCATTCCTTTTTTATGAAATGTAGAAACAAGTTCTCTCATTTCTTTCATACGAGAATACGGATCATCTGGATTTAAAGAATAGCTGCCTTCCAATGATAAGTACTGCATTGGATCATATCCCCAGTTGTAATTCTTTTCTGGGTGAAATTCATCCACCGTACAATAATCATGTACAGGCATCAATTGAATATGCGTTACGCCTAAACCAGCCAGATAATTTAAGCCTGTAGGAAAGCAATCATATTGTGTATGGTCTTCACATAAAGAAACATACTTTCCATTTGTTTTTGTTCCTGTAAGACAAGAACTTGTCATATCTCTAACATTTGCTTCATACAAAATTGCATCTGTACCGCAAACTTTTCCCTCAGGTTTCACAAAAGGAACTTTTTTCAATAATTCTTCATTAATAACAGCACTATACTGCCCATTTCCATTACTGCTCAATGCATATGGATCTAAAGATCTAACAACGCATCCATTTCTTTCAACAAAGTAACAATACAAAGCATGTGAAAGATCCCCTTCCACGCGCATTCTCCATACACCGTGGTCACTTCTTTTCATTGGATAAGAATCAACTTTCTTATTCATATGAATATGTAAAGTAACAGATACAGCTGTCGGAGCCCACAAAGCAAAATCAGTATGTGTCGCGTGGTAAATAGATCCTAGATCATCTCCACCATAATAGAACATACGGTTGAATTCATCTGTTGATACAATATTTCTAATTTGCAAAGGAACCATCAATCCATGAGATTCACGTATTTTATAGTCTTTTCCAAATGTTCCATCTGCAGGACATGTTAGAACATATTTCATTTTTGTATCATGTTCTTCCGCATTGACCACAACTAGATCCTGTGAAGAACTACCTTCAACTAAACTAAAATAATCGCTTCTTCCACCATAAAAATTTTTATTCATCCAGATTGTGATTTTCCCAAAATCATCTAGATAAGCATGCATTGCTGGCATAGTTCCCTCCACTATTTTTATTGATTTTCCAAAATAAAAGGCACCATTAATGGTGCCATATTTTTTTTAAAATTTCAATGGTTCAGCGTTCCAGATATCTTCTGCGTATTCTTCAATTGTTCTATCACTTGAGAAATATCCGCTCTTCGCAATATTGACTAAGCACATCTTAGCCCATTGATGTTTATCCTGATATAATTCTTCGATTTTTTCCTGTGCTTTTACATAAGCATCAAAGTCTGCCAATACAAAGAATTCATCATTCTTGTTCTTGATTTCATTCAAGATCAATGTGAAGTCATCTGGATCAGAACTCCAAGTGCAGTCAACAAGAGATCTCAATACATTTGCGATTCTTTCATCACCGTCAATGTATGACTGTGCACGATAGCTGTACTTCATATCATTAAGTTCTTCTACTGTATGTCCAAAAATGACATCGTTATCTCTACCAACAAGTGCATCAATTTCCACATTGGCACCATCCAATGTTCCAAGTGTAATTGCACCATTCATCATGAACTTCATGTTACCAGTACCACTTGCTTCTTTACCTGCAGTAGAAATCTGTTCAGATACATCTGTACCAGGAACTAGAATTTCACTCATTGTAACGCAATAGTTAGGCAAGAATACAACCTTGATCATACCATTTACATCAGGATCATTATTCACAACCTTTGCAACACAGTTAATCAGTTTGATAACTTTCTTAGCAAATGTATATGCACCTGCTGCCTTAGCCGCAAATAAGTATGTATGTGGCTGCATACGGTAATTTGGATCAGACTTGATTCTCTGATAGCGATAAATGATATTCATGACATTCAGAAGCTGTCTCTTGTATGCATGTAAACGTTTTGCCTGGGAATCAAAGATAGAAGCTGGATCAACAACAATACCTGTCTTTTCTTCAATATACTTCGCAAGAATTTCTTTTCTTTCCTGCTTGACTTTCAAGAACGCATCCTGTGTTGCTGGATCATCTACATACTTCATTAAATCTTCAAACTTTTTGAAGTCAACTTCATATTTCTTGCCAATCAATTCATCTAAGAACTTCTTTTCCTGTGGATTGTTATACAGCATCCATCTTCTTGGCGTAATACCATTTGTCTTATTAGAGAAACGCTCTGGGAATAACTGATAGAAGTCTCTGAATAAATCATCTTTCAGGATTTCGGAATGGATCTTGGCAACACCATTGATAGAATGAGAGCCAACAATAGCAAGATTTGCCATGTGTACTGTGTTATTCTGGATCACACGTACTCTTTCAACCATTCCCTGATCACCATTGCAATGTTCCCAGACATACTGTGTGAAACGACGATCAATTTCTTCAATGATCATGGCAATACGTGGAAGCAGGTTACGAATATAATCCATTGGCCATTTTTCCAATGCTTCAGACATAACTGTATGGTTTGTATATGCACAGGTTTCCTTTACAATTGCACTTGCTTCATCCCATGAGAAATGATATTCATCCATCAATACTCTCATTAATTCAGGAATCACTAATACAGGATGTGTATCATTCATCTGAATTGCAATCTTTTCACCTAAATTTTTCAATGAAGGATACTGTTTCAAATGAGATTCCACAACAGAATGAATACCTGCACATACAAAGAAGTATTCCTGCATCAATCTAAGATACTTGCCTTCTTCAGTAGAATCATCAGGATATAGTTTTAAACAAATATCATCAACAAGAGACAGATAATCTCTTTCAGACATATAAATAGGTTTGCTTGCTGGTTCAGCAGACCAAAGTCTTAATGTATTTGTAAAAATTGTATTTGCACCAATGAGTGCCATATCATATGGAACTGCCATAACCTTTGTAGAATCACGATGCTCAAAATGCATTGTTCCATCTTCATCATACCAGGAATCAATACGACCATAGAATTCGACTTCTACCGCATGCTTAGGTTTACGGATTTCCCATGGATTTCCATAACGCATCCAGTAGTCAGGCAATTCCACCTGTTCACCAGCTTCGTTGATCTGCTGTTCAAACAAACCAGAACGATAACGAATACAGTTACCATTCAATGGAAGGTTTAAAGATGCACCTGAATCCATGAAACATGCAGCAAGTCTGCCTAAACCACCATTTCCAAGACCTGGATCCAATTCCAATGATGCAAGTTCATTATAATCAATACCTAATTCTTTGAGTCCATCTACGACCATGTCATAGATACCAAGATTCTTCAGGTTATTTGTCAGCATCTTGCCTAACAAAAATTCAATAGAAAAATAATATATCTGCTTTGCCTGTGTATGCTTGATTGCAGCTTTTGTATCTTTCCAGTTAACATTTGCATAGTCTCTAACCATCTTGCCTAAGACCATGTACTTTTCTGTTGGATGTGTATCCTCTACGGCACATCCAAAGCTTTCAACAAGACGTCTTATGTACTGCTCTTTGAATTCTTCTTTACTTTTAAACATGTTTTTTCTTATCTCCCTTTTTGTTACATACAAAATAAATTGTAGCCCACGGTGCTAATTGTATCGTAATATGCGAAGAAAATACACCCTGTTTTCCATCAGTTATGGAATGCAGAGGTTTTTTATTACACATATTACAGCCCCCATACAACGCATCTTCTGTATTTAAAATTTCTTTATATACGCCATTTTGTGGTACTTTAACATCATATTGCGGATACGATTCTGGCTTGCAGTTCATGATACAGACAATATATTGTGAATCATCTTCACGTACAAATGTAAATACAGACTGCTTCGCATTATCTGCATTGATCCACTGAAAACCTTTTCCACATGTATAGTCATATTGATACAATGCTGGATATTTCAAATAAATATGATTCAGATCTGAAAAGAATTTTGCAAACGCTCTATGTTTTGGATACTCCAGCAAGAACCAGTCAATTTCTTTCTTTTCATCAAATTCTCTAAACGAAGCAATTTCATTTCCAATAAAATTCAATTTCTTGCCAGGATGTGCATACATATATGCATACAGATTTCTTGCCTGAGAAAACTTTGTTTCATAATCTCCCCACATACGATCAATGATTGTTTTTTTGCCATGTACATTTTCATCATGAGAGAATGGAAGAATAAATTTCTCAGAGTAAAAATAATGCATAGAAAACGTCAACAGATGATGATCATATACACGATACAAAGGATCTGTAGAATAATATTTCAATGTATCATTCATCCATCCAAGATCCCATTTATAGTCAAATCCTAAGCCCCCATCTAATGTTGAAGCTGTAACTTTCGCAAAATCCGAACTATCTTCCGCAATGAGCATCACACCAGGATATTCACGGTTCAAGTAATAATTCATTCTTTTTACAAAATCAACACTGCCTTGATTCACACCACGATTACTATTTCCGCCCCAATAAATCAGATTGCTCACCGCATCCACACGAATTCCATCAATATGATATACATCACACCAGAAACATGCAGAACTCATCAAAAAAGAACGTACCTCTTCATTCCAGAGATTAAAATTCATTGTTCCCCATTGAGATTCTCTATTTTCAACATCCGCATATTCATACAATGGCTCACCATCAAATGCAATCAAGCCAAATGCATCTTTGACAAAATGCACAGGAACCATATCAATAATTAAGCCAATCCCTTCTCTATGACAAGCATTCACAAAAGAAGCAAACTCTGTTGGATTCCCATACCGACTCGTCAAAGAATAGTATCCACTTGCCTGATATCCCCATGATCCATCAAATGGATATTCACACAAAGGCATCATTTCAATATGTGTAAATCCCTTTTCTTTGACATAAGGAATCAATTCCTTTTCTAAATCTAGATATGTATATGGGTATTCACCATGTTTTTTCCATCCTCCAGCATATACTTCATAAATATTGACTGGCTGATCAAAATTTTTGTTTCTAGACTGCATCCATTTTTCATCAGTCCATTGGATGTCATTGAAGTCATAAATCTTTGATGCATTATTTGGTCTTGTTTCTGAATAGAATGCATATGGATCCGCTTTATACAGGATATCTCCTTTTCCTGTTTCAATTTTATATTTGTAACAATCCCATTCAAAAACATGGTTGATAAAAACACTCCAGATTCCAAATGCATCTGTTCTTTGCATTTCTACTGGATGTTCATCCCATTCTGTAAAATTACCGATAACATATACTCTTCTTGCATGTGGCGCATATACCGTAAAGCGAACACCGGATTGATTATTTTCTTTTCCAATGTGCGCGCCAAACAATCGATATGCTTCAATACAATGACCTTCATGGAAGGTTTCAATGATCTTATTCTTATTCATGATACCCCTTTCACAAGTATTCATATTTTATCATGTTTACAAGATTGACTAAAGGTCATTTTAAAATTTCTTGCGATTTAATGTATAACCAACAACTGCACCAACAATTCCACCAACAATGTGTGCCATATTAGAAATATTATCATTCACCGCAAAAGCCTCATACACCTGTTCTCCAACAAAGAAAAACATGATCAATATAAATGTTAAAGGTATCTCTCCCTGTTTAAATTCTGTAAAAGAAGAAAGCACAATAAACGCAAATACAACTCCACTTGCACCACAAAGAGCAATATCCCAAAAGAATACATAGTTAATCAGTCCTGTTGCCAAGGCAGTTATGCCAATGACTTCTAACAATGTTTTTGAACCATACTTTTCTTCCAGCATTGGCCCCAGCAATAATAAATACGAGGCATTGCCAATAAAATGCTCCCATCCTTCATGTCCTAATACATGTGTAAAAAATCTGACATATGTCATGAAATTACCCAATGAAGAATGATATGTCATGAAAAACCCTTCTGTGATCTTTCCACTAGATAAAACACCTAAAAGCGTTGCGAAAAAACAAAGCAGCACAAATCCCAATGTCACTGGTGCATTGAATGTAATTCTTGTCTTTTTCATAAAATCAGTCTCTCATTTCTAACTACATTCTATTACATTCCAAGCAACAAAAAAACCTGGCAAAATACCAGGTTTGTATATTAATCAAATGCTTTATTGCTTTGTGTAGAGATTTAACTGATTGTCTATGCATCATCTACCATACATGCATATTCTAAAAAAAAGAAATGTTATAAATTGAATGTAATTAAAGATTGAGATTTCTAGAGAACTATCATGGGCCTATAGTTAACCTTATCGAAGTACAATCGATGTTTATGTAAATCTTCTGTGAAATTCCTAATTGCCATAACAATTATTAAACCTAGTCAGTTGAATTCGCACATTCATACTTAATCCATAAACCTTCAATCCTCACAAGAACATTCTCTGCATCGACAATATGATATTCATAACCAACACCAAAATTAGATTGATTATTTTCGTGAGGTAATTCGTATCCTTCTACACTAGAAGTAATGGTACCATTTACTTCAAATTGCAGATTATAATCTTCTTCCTTAGCTTCAATATAAAATCGACCATCATATAATTCACCAGTAGAGTGATACAAATGATCATTTACCATTATGTTTGGAGCAACAGAGTTTTCTTCAATGATTTCAGCTTCACTTGTATTATTGCTCATATTGCAACCTGAAATAAGTAAAGCACAAAGTATCAAAAACAGCTTTTTCATAATGATTACCTGATATTATAAAAATTGTGACATTTTCCTTAGCAAAATTTTCGATTTCACTATTTGTTGATGTGTATGCAAATAAGGAACTATCATAAATTATCCTTCCTTAATTTTAGAATACAGTGATTTATCAATAAGAAACAGACTTTATTTTCAAATACATAATTGTTAAGATAAAAAAATCGGATGAAAACTGCTGAAGAAATTCCAAAAAAACCTGGCAAAATACCAGGTTTGTATATTAAGCAAGAATAGGCTTGATTGCTTCTGTTAAAGCATCTTTCTTTGCCTGTGCTTCTTCTAAAGTTGCACCGCTTGTTGTGAAATATGTCTTGATCTTTGGTTCTGTTCCACTTGGTCGAACAATCAATACAGACCCATCTTCCAAGTCATATCTCAATACGTTAGATTTAGGTAAACCAGTAGAAGCAGTATCAAGATAGTCAGTCACCTTTGTAACTTTCTTTCCAGCAAATTCACCAGGAACATTTTCTCTTAATCCCTTCATGATTCCAGCCATCTTATCCATTCCAGATAAGCCTGGGAATTCATATGCATCTACAAGATTCAGGTAACGGCCATACTGTGCATAGATTTCTTCCAGTCTCTGCTTGATGGAAGAACCAATACTTCTATAGTATGCTGCCATTTCACAAATCAGCATGGAACCAATGATAGCATCTTTGTCTCTCACATATGGTCCAGCTAAATACCCATAAGATTCTTCAAATCCAAAGATGAAACGATCCACTTCACCAGCTTCTTCAAGCTTAGCAATCTGATCACCAATCCACTTAAATCCAGTTAATGTATGTCTTAATTCAACACCATAATGCTCAGCAACTTTTTCTGCAAGAGGTGTAGAAACAATAGATTCAACAGCGACAGCATTTGCTGGCATAGTTCCCTTTTCAATTCTACCAGCACAGATATAGTCAAGTAATAGAACACCCATTTCATTACCAGAAACAAGTTCATAGCTTCCATCTGGACACTTCATCGCAATACCAACACGGTCAGCATCCGGGTCAGTTGCAAGCATAAGATCTGCACCAACTTCCTTTGCAAGTTCTACGCCCTTTTCCATTGCCGCATAGATTTCAGGGTTTGGATAAGAACATGTTGTGAAGTAGCCATTTGGATATTCCTGTTCAGGAACAATTGTAATATCTGTAATACCCATGTCTTTTAATACATGTGTTACTGGAACTAGACCAGTACCATTCAATGGAGAATATACAAGTTTTAGTCCAGCACTCTTGCAAAGACCTGGACGTACCTGTCTTGCTTCAATTGCTTCATATAAACCATTCTTGCAATCTTCACCAACAAACTTGATCAGGCCCTTTTCAACACCTTCACTGAATGGCATATACTTTGCACCAGTCAATACATCTGTCTTCTGAATAGAATCATATACAACCGCAACAGCATCATCTGTCATCTGGCATCCATCTGGTCCATACGCCTTATATCCATTATATTTTGCCGGATTATGAGAAGCAGTTACCATGATACCTGCATTACACTTGTAATATCTTGTAGCGAAAGATAGTGCAGGAACTGGCATTAATTCATCATAGATACGAACATTGATACCATTCGCTGCAAGTACCCCAGCAGCTTCACGCGCAAAATTCCAGCCCTTCAATCTTGAATCATAAGAAATAGCTACGGTTTGTGTTCCACCTTGTGTCTTCACCCACTCAGCAACACCTTGTGTTGCCTGTCTAACGACCCAGATATTCATACGGTTTGTACCAGCACCTAATGTGCCTCTTAAACCAGCAGTACCAAATTGTAGGCTCACTGCGAATCTTTCTTTGATTGCATCATCATCACAGGCAATTGCGTCTAATTCTGTGTTTAAGTCAATGTCTAAAAGATCAGTTTCTTTCCATCTTTTATATTCATCTAAGTATGTCATCTATTTCCACCTTTCTGTAAGCGTTTTCTATAATTATAAAAATAATATCAGCTTTTTATAATGGAGCTGCAACCATGCAGTTGTGAAAAAAGGGAGTAGCCAAGACGCTACTCCCTTTTCATACTCAATTAATTAAGCAATTACCTTTTGAGCACGAAGTACATCTTCGATTGTCTTGACAGCTACGTCTTCGTCTTCACCTTCACAAGAAACTGTAATTTCTGACTGTGTAGGGATACCTAATGACATAACGCCCATGATGGACTTCATATTTACTGTACGGCCCTTATAAGCAACCTTAACTTCACACTTGAACTTGCTAGCTGCATTAACTGCTACTGTAGCTGGACGAGCATGTAATCCAACAGGGTCAATCACTGTAACTGAAATCTGTTTCATTCAAAATTCCTCCTGATTCATTTACTAGGTTTATTTTAATACAACAATTTCTCACTTACAAGCGTTTACAGGTTAACTTTCACAATATTCAATAATTATTTCATTGAGATACATTCCAATTGTTTCTAGCATACACAAGCATCATCTGCTTGATTTTCTTTGCTAAAGCACGATTGTAGCTGCCTTTTTCGCATCGATAGCACCATGCTTCCTGGTAATTTACAGGATCATTCATACGTGTATCACTGCCCAGCAGATCCTGCATCTGCACGATTGCAATATCACTTCTAGAACCATACAGACAGCGAAGCATTGCATCCTGTAATCCAGCCTTATCACATCCAAGATACGCACATGCACGTTTCACACGTTCACTTTGATTCTTGTCTTTGATCCACTGTTTCAACGTTTCATTATCATGTGTTCCAATGTAGACAACACTGTTTTTTTCATGCTGGAAAGGCATGTACAAAGAATATGTATCGTTTGGATCAAATGCATATTCCAGAATACGCATGCCAGGATATCCACTGTCTTTAATCATTTGTTTAAATTCATCAGATAGATAGCCAAGATCTTCAACAATCATTTCGACATCTTTCACTTCTTCTTCAAGATAGTGGAATGGTTTCAAGCCCGGCCCCTCACACCAATGACCATCTTTTGCTTCTCCATCAATTTCTATTGCGTAGTAAGATAAATACCCCTGAAAATGATCAATTCGCAAAACATCACACCACTGTAATGCATGTTTTGCACGTTTAATCCACCATTGATACTGCTCCTGTTCCATTCTATTCCAGTCAAATAATGGATTCCCCCACTTCTGACCATTTGGATTAGCTCCATCTACCGGCATACCACTGACATATTGAATCGTATGAGTTGCTTCATCCAACAAAAACTGCTCACTCGATACCCAAACATCACTAGAATCACTCGCAATATAAAATGGAAGATCTCCAATAATCTTGATACCATTCTCATTTGCATATTTTTTCAATGCCTTGATCTGCTTTGAAAAAAGATATTGGATTCTCTCATAAAAAACAACACGTTCCCTTAAACGGTAAGCTTCTTCTTTCACTTCATCACTTGTGTGATTTCTTAATTCCTGTGGCCATTGTGACCATGGCTGTCCATGACGATCTTCTTTGATTGCCATAAACGCAGCATAATCTTTCAGCCATTCTTTTTCTTCTTCTAGAAAAGTAAAATAATCTTCTGATTTCTGGCTGGCTAATCTACGGCTTGCTTTTTCCAGTACCGCAAAGCGATTTTCATACAATTTGCCATAATCAACTTTGGAAACATCTTTTCCCCAGTCAATATCTTCTACTTCTTCTTTTCTTAACAAACCATCTTCAATCAGCATATCTAAATCAATCAAATATGGATTTCCCGCAAAAGAAGATAAAGCCTGGTAAGGAGAATTTCCAAAACCAGTTGGATGTAAAGGCAGCATCTGCCAGTACGTTTGTCCAGCTTCTTTCAAAAAATCAACAAATGCATATGCTTCTTTTCCAAATGTTCCAATGCCATAATTGGATGGCAAAGAAGAAACATGCATCAGCACCCCAGCACTACGATTCATATTTTTAGCTCCTATTTATGATACGGTTCATGATTCATGATTTTAAAAGCACGATAAATCTGTTCCAAAACAATGATTCGACACAATTGATGTGGAAATGTATTTTTTGAAATTCTCCATCTTTCATTGCTTCTCTGCATCAATGCTTCACTCACACCAAGTGATCCGCCAATCACAAAATCAATCTTGCTTTTTCCACCTGTATGGATCTTTTCAATGTATTCACTCAATGCACATGAATCTATTTCTTTTCCATGTAAGTCTAACAATATCACATAATCATCTTCTTTGATACACTTTAAAAGACGATCACCTTCAATATTTTTCACTCTTGTATTTTCAGCTTCAGAATTATTATCTAATGTTTTTTCATCTTTCACTTCAACAATTTCTAACTTTTCATATGGCTGAATTCGCTTTGCATATTCTTCAATCCCGTCACGCATCCACTTTTCTTTTACTTTTCCACACGCAATCAATCGAATCATTTCAAAGTTACCCCGCTTGTAGAAGTCGTACCATCTCTTACATACGTAATTTCCACTTCATCATTTGATTTCAAAGAATACATAACATTTCTAAGATCTTTTAAAGAATCCACCTGCTGATCATTCACTTTCAAAATCTGATCACCATACATTAAAATTCCATAGCAGCAAGAATCACTATTCACATCGCTGACAAACAATCCATTCATTGTATCAAGATCAAAACCATTCTCATTCTTCTCATAAGATTCCATATCTTTGATGGCACGCACACAGATATCCAAGGATCCACGTGTTACTTTTCCATCTTTTCTGATTTCACGATACACTTTCTTCAATTCTTCCTGTGATAAAGCATATGACATATGTGAAGAATATTCATTTGGATGATGAATCAGCATACCAACAAGATTTCCACTGATATCCACAAGTGCTCCACCATATTGTTTTTCACTGACATTCATATCCATTTCATATATTTCAGCTAGATACACACTATTCGCATGCATAAGATACGAACCTTCCTCGCTGCATACTCCAGAATTAATAGAAATATTATTTGTCACACTGTTTCTTCCACCAACGCCAATGACATTACAGCCAGCTTTAACGATAGAATCATCCGTCAAATGAAAGCCACTCACTTCAAAATCAACGTCACATTTCAAAACACATACATCTGTATCTTCATCATATCCTACAACTGTCGCATTCTTTTTTGCCCCAGAATCAAACGTTACAGTGATTTGATCACTCACAGCTTCAGAAACACTGACGATATATAAGCTGCCTTCTTCTTTTTCAATAATGACACCAGAATATATATCATCTGCAGATGCAATACTTACAACATTTGTTCTTACTTGACTCACAACAGAAGAAATATCATTGGTATCCACTTTATTATGCACAACAACATTTCCCTCACTATCCGCATTAGACAGTCTGTTCAATTGATACGTCAACAGTAGATTCCATACCAATAAACCGCTTAACAGTCCCAGTATCAGTTTTTTCATGTTTATCTCCTTTTATGATCATTTCAAATTGTCCAGCTGCACACACAACAAGTTCTTTGTTAAAAGAGCCTGTATGCTGATGCAGAAGCACATCACAACTCGTATCTAATGCAAGCTGTCTTGTATTTGCTTCTTGTGAAATATGTGCAAGAATAATCATTTTCGTATTTTCATCTGTAATAGAATTTAGAACTTGTGCGCAGTCCATATTATTCAAATGACCATCATCTCCATAGATTCTCTGCTTTAAAAATTGAGGTCTAGAAGTATGCATCAGAATATCCACATCATGATTACTTTCAAGAACAATATAATCTGCTCCCTTCATCATCGGATAATACTTTTGATTGACATATCCTGTATCTGTGACATACACAAGCTTTTCAATCCCATCTTCAACAATATATCCCATTGTATTCAATGCATCATGGCTCAATGCAAGAGGCGTAAATACAAGATTGTTAATTGTAAACTTCTGCAGGGAACGCACACGAAATGTATCAATATCATTGATTTCTACCGGAGAATAAATATCAATGTCTTTAAAATGTTTGATCTGTGATACATGATCTGCATGATCATGTGTGATTAGTAAAGCATCTAGATCTTCAACATTTGTATCACAGGCATGCAAAGCATTCATTAAATATTTCTTTGTTGATCCGCAGTCAATCAACACTTTTGTTCCTTCATCTTCAATCAAAAAGCTATTTCCTTTTGATCCACTCGCTAACAACGCAAAATTCATCATACATGCGGTACACTTTCACAATCATAAAATTCACATGCATTATGTCTTTCACCATCGACTTTAAAATACATATGCACATGTGGACCAGTCGCTAAACCAGTCATACCAATGTGACCAATCACATCACCCTTGGATACAACAGTCCCTTCAGGAAGATCACAAGGAACATTCATATGACCATAATATGTCTCATAGCCATTGTTATGATTAATCACAACATAGTTACCAGAAATTCCGTTATATCCAACTTCTTCAATGACACCATTATCTGCGGCATATACATCACCCCAGGAATTATACTGGTCAATAAAGTCTGTTCCTCTATGACCATAGTAGCATCCCCATTCACAAGAGATACCAACATTTTCCACAGGATATCTAAAAGAGCCTGTACCAACACCAGGTTCATTTTTTGTACCCAAAGCAACCACTTCATTGCTTGCCTGTTTTGTTTCATATGAAGAATCCAGCGTACCACTCGTCAAAACACCATTGATCCATTTTTCTGTATACAATGCGTTTCTAGATCCATTCTCACCTGCAGTACGCACTTCAGCTTCTCCTTTTACAAGATTTTCATCTTGAATATAAGTTGTTTCAAAATAAACCGTTTCCTGGCGCAATGTTTTTTTATACACAACCACATCAATTGGAGATTCAAAATATGTAATACATAACTGCTCCCCTTCTTTTAACATCTGGTCTGTGGAAGAAATCTTATCACGATTAATATTCATAACCTGTGTTGCACTTAAACCATAGTTTTTCGCTCCAACACCGGCAACCGTATCATATGCCTGCACTGTATAATACTGCTTTTCTGTATTATTTCCATACTCAATATACTCAAGTACAGATTTTTCTGTTGTACGGATTTCAGAAGGAGAAGCATATGTCTTTTCCTGGGTAATCTGTTGAGAAATAGACAGGCCAACATCTTTGGAGCCATAACTTGTCAAGGTTGTCTGCGTATTTGCATTTTCTGTTAAAGATGCAATGGAAGAAGGATCAACAAATAACGAAAGATACGCATTCATCGCATCTTCATACAATTTTGGATCACTCACATAAAACCTTGCTTTCACTTTACCATCTTCAGAAATATTGATTGCAGTACACTGCAATGTATACAATTCATTTTCATCAAGATAGTTCAAAATTTCATCAGATACATCAGAATACGTATAGTATGATTTTTCATCAACAATATAACAGTCTCTGCCAATATGTGCTTTTGTATCTGGGAAGTCTGCTTCATATTTATCATGATAGACTTGTTTTAAATGACGATCTAAAGCTTCCTGATTAGAAAAGATGCCAATAAGCTCATCCTTGTAGTAGAGCTTATGAATCGTCTGTTCCTTTGCATTTACAGACACAACAGTCTGTTGAAACATACCTACGTGATTTGTAGATTCACTTTCAACACGCACAAAAGAAAACGTATGAAAAAGCATTGGCATTACGACAACAATTACAATACTAATCAATGTACATATCAATAATGTCATAAACTTTTTCATACATTTGCCTCCTTATTCATTTGGAATAAAATCATTATCATTCTGAATATTATAAAGTGCATTTGTTGCACCTTCAAAAGCAACAATAACTCTGCCTGTAGAACCATTTCTGTGCTTCGCAATATTGATTTCCAGTTTTTCACTGCCAGATTCCTGTGCTGCCTCTTTCGCTTCATCTTTATAATAAGCTTCACGATACAACATCAAAACAATATCGGCATCCTGTTCAATCGCACCAGATTCACGCAAGTCAGACAACATTGGATGCTTATCTTCACGCTGTTCAACCGTACGAGATAACTGAGACAACGCAATCACAGGAACACTCAACTCACGTGCAAGTGCTTTTAAGCTTCTAGAAATATCAGAAACTTCCTGCTGACGGTTATCTCCACGTTTACCAGAACCTGTAATCAGCTGAATATAGTCAATCAAAACAAGATTCAATCCATGTTCTGCCTGTAATCTTCTGCACTTAGAAAAAATCTCAGGTATCTTGATCATAGAAGTATCATCAATATAAACAGGCAGCTTTCCAAGATCAGCTGCAGCTTCATTGACCGCATTCCATTCATCATTTGATAATCTGCCTGTTTTAATATTATCACCAGGAACATGACTTCTTGCGCTCAGCAAACGCATACCAAGCTGTTCCGCAGGCATTTCCAGTGAGAAAATCGCAACGGCACCTGGCTGGTTGTACGTCGCAACATTCATCGCCAGATTTAACGCAACCGCAGTTTTACCCATCGCAGGACGCGCAGCTAAAATGACAAGGTCACCTTTCTGAAAACCATGCAGACGATGATCCAATGCCACAAATCCAGTTTTATAGCCCGTGATATCAGATTTATTTTCACTCATCATCTGTACACGTTCCATAACTGCACGCATAACATCCTGTGGTGTTCTAAATTCCGCAGTTTTACGGTTTCTAGAAATATCCAGTACTGATTTTTCCGCATCATCTAAATACGCATCAATATCACTGGAATTTTCAAAACCATCTTCCGCAATCTTTTCTGCAGTCTCAATCATTTTACGTGCAATTGCTTTATCACGAATCAATTCCACATAGCTTTTTGTATTATACGAAGTTACAGAAGCATCAGAAAGCTTTGTCAGATATTCAATGCCACCTGTCTCATTTAAAAGATTCAAATCATTCAGTCTTGTATAAACAGTTGTCAAATCAATCTGCTGACCACTATTGTAAAGATCAGAAGCAACACGAAAAATCTTACGATTTGCTTCCACAAAGAAATCATCTTCACTCAGTCCTTCTTCCATCGCAATACGCGTAGAAGCAGGATATACAAGCATTGTACCTAAAAGACTAGCCTCCGCTTCTGGTGCAGAAGGTAACTGCCTAGGCATTACTTTTCACTCCCGACAAGCTTTACACGAATTGTTCCCACAACATTTTTATGAAGTTCAATTCTAACATTTGTAATACCTAATGTCTGGATTGGGTTTGTATCCAGAATCTTTCTCTTATCAATACGAATTCCCTGTTTCGCTAATGATTCTGTGATTTGCTTTGTAGAAACGGAACCAAATACTCTGCCAGATTCACCAGCTTTTACAGTAAATGTAAGCATCATTTTTTCCATCTTTTGAGCAAGCTGTTTTGCTTCTTCAACACGCTGTGCTTCCAGTCTAGCTTCTTCAGCTTTCTGTTCACCTAAGATTTCCAGAGACTTCTTTGTTTCCGCAACAGCTAAGCCTCTCGCAATCAAATAGTTACGACCATATCCATCAGAAACATCAACGATATCTCCCTTTTTACCAACTTTTTTAATGTCTTGCTTAAGAATTACTTTCATCTTCACTATCCTCCTTGAAATATTCAATCGTAGCTTCTAAAAGATCACTCTTCAAATCAGCTACCTTACCTCTTGTCTTCTGCATGGCTGCAGCACTCATATGACCACCGCCACCCATCTTTTCCATGATCATCTGTACATTGATCGTTCCATCACTTCTCGCACTGATACCAGCTTCATTTTCACCACAGTTTGCGATAACAAATGCTGCTCTGACACCTTGCAGATCTAATAAGGAATCCGCTACCTGGCTCATCAAAGAACGAGATAAAACTCTATTTTCAACTTTTGCGATAACAACGCCATGATCATATCTCTCTGCATTTGTTGCAACTTCTGTTTTAATTGAGAACTCTTCAAATGTATCTTTCAGCCATGCATTTGATTTCGAAATATCTGCACCCATATCTTTCAATCTAGCTGCAGCTTCATATGTTCTAGCACCAGTTCTCACTCTCCATCTTTGCGTATCTACAACCATACCTGTCAACATAAATGTCGCAACCATATCAGAAATATCAACTTTATTAGAAATATATGGAATCATTTCACATACAAGTTCACATGCACTGGAAGCACCTGCTTCAATATACACAAGTGTTGGTTTAATTCCAATTTCCGTTGCACGTCTATGATGGTCAATAATCACAATCTTCTTTGCATTTTCAAGTACTTTTGCACCATTTGACTGCTTGATATTATGATGGTCACACATAATCACAAGTGTTTTTTCCTGCAGTTGATTTACTGCTTCATTATCCGTAATGAAATTAAATTCCTGGCTCAATTCCTGTTCATTCATTTTTAATGCAGCTGCCAGTTTTTCCTCAATTCCGCCAGTTTTCGCAATAATGGATACTGGTTTACCAAACGTAGAGGCCACGCGACTCAATCCCATGGCAGAAGCAATACAGTCAAAGTCTGCCATTTTATGACCACAGATAATTACATTACTGCTCTTCAAAATCAGATCTCTCAATGCGTGAGATAACACTCTAACTCTAACACGGCTTCTTTTTTCATTTGCTTCAGAAGAACCGCCATAGAATTTAATATCATTGCCAACACACTGTACCGCAACCTGATCACCACCTCTTGTCTGTGCAAGATCCATCAGATTCGCAGTCATTTCATCTAACACATCATATTCTGTAGAACCATAGGCAAATGCCATAGATAATGTAATGGATACATCCATCTTTATAGATACTCTTCTGATTTTAGAAAGAACAGAAAAATGATCATCTACCATGGATTGATATGCTTTTTCATTCAGAATCAATAAATACTTGGAGTTATTCAATCGCTTCATCAACACATGATGTGTATGACAATACTCAACAAGCGGAGCTCTTACACTTGCGGAAATATTCGTTGCATCCGCTTCATCTTCATACTGAACACTTTCATCATAGTTATCAAAAGAAGCAAGACCTAAAACAAACAGCTGATCATCAAATTTCTTCTGCAGAACAACTTCTTTAGTAATATCTGTAAAGATCAATACCTGTGCATCTTCTTTACGTGTAATACTGTATGTTTTTTCATCTAAAGTAACAGAAACTTCATCTGCTTTTCCCGCAATCAGATCATCAGCTTCAGGAATCCATCCTAAAACACGATCTCCAACATGGTCAATCTTTCTTTCCTTAAATAATTCACTCATCCATGTTACGATATAGTCATCATCATACATGACAAGTCCAACCCCACCAGTCAAGAAAGCTTCTTCAGCAGTAGAACCCAATACGTTTCTAACGCCATTTGACTGTTCTTCATAAGCCTCTTCGAAATCAGAAATGACATAAATCGCTAAAATTGTTTCAATCATTAAAATGAGAATTGATGGAATAGAAACTTTCTTTGATAGAAAAGAAAGCACAATCAAAGCACATGCCTGTATTACAAGCAATGAGTAAACGATCTTCTTAGTTTTCGTGATCTTTGTATGCATGAGAATCAACTCCTTGTATCAATCTATCATGTAGATCTGTCGTAATATAGAAATATCCAAATAATGCAAAAGCAACAGGCATCATCATCGCAAAGATAACAATTACAATTGCCGCAAAACCTTTTACATGAAAACGCATCTTTGTATAAATCATTGCCGCAATCACACCAAATGCAGCCAGATACATAACCCCAATCATTCCAAATCCTTGTAGAAACGACTGCATCAATGCATTTTCAAACGCATTGTAGGAAGAATAATAAAACATCACGAGTCCTAAGATTCCAATGTAGCCACTCCATTTAGGTGGGTAATAGGAAGAAATTGGAGAAACATCTGCCGTATAGATACGCAGTCTCTTTAACATCAGACGACTCAGTAAATGTGTAACCAGGCCATTCAATACCCCGCCCATAACAACGGATACAACAAGTGCATTTCGAATCAGACCTGTTAAATCAATATTTGATGGCAAGGTTTGCTTTGCCTGACCCAGTGCCTTGGTAACGATTTTTTGATATTCAACAACTTCAGATGCAATGTCATATCCAAAAAACGAAGCAAACACAAGCATAGAAAGCACATCCGCAACTACCGCAAGCAGAATCGTACGAATCACCAGTTTTCTCGTTGAAGTTTTATTATAAATGCCACTTCCATATAGAATACCAATTAGCATTTCACTCACCATATAGAACCATGTCTGAGGTGTTCCTAGAACAAACGTTAACAACAATACCGCAATGAATAACATCCAGCTGTTTTTCATTCCATATTTTGCACTATAGAAAACCATTGGAATTGGCAAAATCCACACAAACCCGCCAGATATCATGCCTGCTGTCTGTCGATCAATAAAAAGCATGACACCAATGATTGCTGCCATCATTGCTCCATCTGTAATTCTTCTAATATCTCTATTCATAATTTCCTTTTTTGTACATTAAAACCATTTACGTAAAAAACGCGATTAAATTATAGCATTTTTTCCTTTACAAATACATTTTCTGTAATTTCATAAAAAAAGACCACACAGGTCTTTAAATGACAATGCCATGACAATGATCAATTTCATGTTGAATGATCTGCGCAATATAGCCTTCAAATTTGCGATGACATTTTTTCATATTCAAATCTTGATACTCTACTTCAATCTGTTGATATCTTATACATTTTCTAACACCAGTTAAAGATAGACATCCTTCTTCCGTTTCATATTTTCCACTTCTTTTTGTAATGGCAGGATTCATCATCGCAAACATCACTGGACCAAGTCCAACCACAATGATTGCTTTATTACAGCCAATCATATTGGCTGCCATTCCAACGCATCTTGCCTGGTTTGCTTTTAATGTATCTAACAAGTCATACGCAATGGGTAAGTCTTCCTTTGTTGCGGTAGCTGCTTTTGTAAAAATCGCTGTTCCTGAAACAATTGGTTTTATCATATCGTCTTTCTCTTTCTTTTTTTAAATCTATGATCAAACATTAAAATCAATTTACTGTAAAAATAATACACAACACAAATTAAAGCACATTCTTTAAGCACAATTGAATATCCTAATTGTTCTGGATCTAAAAATGCGTATGGATATCCAGTATGTGCGTATTGTCCACACAATAGTACAACACCACCATAAATGATCAACAATGCCATGTTTGTGATGATAAATTTCTTGTTAAAATGACCCTTTTCACCCACCAGGTATTCCAGTACCATTAAAATCGGCATCACACAATGCATTCCAAGATACGCATATTGCAAATTCTCAGAAGCATTCCGATAGAATGGCTGCATAAATACCCAGCTGAAGATCGTACAGAATGTCATTAGCGTTAATACAATATATTTCAGTAAAGAAAAGAATACGCCATGACTTCTTTTACGAATATAGATAAATTCCAGAAGATAGTACACAGTCGCAAGACACATATCAATCGCATAAATTGCTGCAAATCTTTCTACATAAAATTTAGATTCCACTGCCCCACTATAAAATACAAGTGTAGCGATACCACACAGCACAATACACAGATTTAAAAATTTCTCCAGTCTTCTATTTCTCATGTTTCAATAATCCATCTTCTAATATCTTTGCCACGTTCTTCTGTATATATTCATATAACTGCTTGCTTGCTTTGGAAAGATATTCCTTCTTCAAGCAAGCTAATGCGATCGTTCTCTCTACATTTTCTTGTATTGGCTTGATCACAACATTGTTTTCAAAATCACGCAATACAAGACCATACATCATACTGATTCCCATGTTTTGCTTTACCATCGCTAAAATAGAATAATCATCATACACTTTATATGCAATGGATGGCTGCAGATCATATTGATGAAATGCATCTAAGGGAACACTGTTCTTTCCTTCATCCAGCAAGATAAAAGGATCATCACACAAATCTTTTAAATGCACAGATTCTTTTCTGCATAAACGATGCCCCACAGGAAGTACCGCAAGCATATAATCATGATAGATCACATCAATTTCAATATCATCAAAATCCTTTGGATTGATAAAAGCAAAATCAACTTCCCCATTCCTGATCCATTCATGAATATTATCATATTCTCCTTGTCGTAATTCATAATGAATTCCTGGATACAGTGCATGGAAATCACTCAATAATTCAGGCAGAAGATTTCTAGAAACACTTGTAAATGTTCCAATACGTATCACTTCATCTTCCAGCCCATTCTTTTCACACATCTTCTTATACAGTAAATCTTCCGCTTGAGAAATCGAACGAATATAAGGAAGATAATCTTCACCATCTTTTGTCAATTGAATCCCTTCACGATTTCTTTTAAAAAGTGTTGTCTGCAATTCCTCTTCTAAAGACTTCATTGCCTGTGATACCGCAGATTGCGAATAGCCAATTTCTTTAGAAGCAATCGAGAAACTCCTGCATTCCAATACTTTCATAAAAATCTTATATCTAGAACTCATATCAGTTTTCCTTATGCATTTATTATAATGATTCATTTTACTTATGAAAAGAATGCTATATTATTATTTTCATGAACAAGAAAGAATTTACACAAGGTTTCAAAGATGGTATTCCTATTGGACTAGGATATTTCGCAGTCTCTTTTGCATTAGGCATTGCGATGAAAAATGCAGGATTAAACTGGATAGATGGCTTCTTCATGTCACTATGTAATCTTGCAAGTGCTGGTGAATACGCAGGTACACAAGTCATCCTCGCAAGTGGATCATATTTTGAAATGATCCTTATGACGCTCATCGCAAATGCACGCTACATGTTAATGAGCTGCTCACTTTCACAAAAGCTCTCACCAGAAACAAAAACAGTCCACCGACTATGCATAGGTTATGCCATCACAGATGAATTGTTTGCATTGGCAATCTCAAGAAAAGACTATTTAAATCCATTATATTTCTATGGAGCCATGGCAGCTTCTGTACTCCCATGGGCAATTGGAACATCATGTGGAATCATATTAGGAAATATTTTACCATCCATAATCGTTTCAGCCCTGTCTGTAGCCTTATATGGAATGTTCCTTGCGATTATCATTCCACCATCTAAAAAGAATCATACGATTCTATTCATTGTACTGGCTTCTTTTATTTCCAGTTACCTATGCACGATTTTACCAGGCATACGTTCTCTTTCAAGTGGTACACGTATCATTCTATTAACAGTCATCATCGCATCCATTGCTTCTATTGTAAAACCAATCAAGGAGGATTTATGAATCATTCCATATTCATGTATATTCTTGTTTCATTTTTAACAAGCTACTGTATTCGTGTACTGCCTTTAACACTCATTCGTAAACCAATCACAAATCGATTTTTAAAATCATTCTTATACTATGTTCCATACGTAACACTCGCAGTCATGACATTTCCCGCAATGGTACAGGCAACAAATTCACAAATTGCCGGCATTGCATCTTTATGCGTAGGGATTGTACTTGCATATTTTGATCAAGGATTGCCTGTTGTTGCGTGTGCATGCTGTATGACAGTCTTTCTATTAGAATTCTTTTTCATCTAAGAATATTTTATTTCGATGCTATAATGAATTGAGCAGGAAAGAAGATACAATATGACAATTTTAAAACAAATATCCATTCATGAACTTACGGATTTCAAAATCGGAAATGCAGAATACACAGAAGGTGCAACGGGATGCACTGTTATCCTTCCAAGAGATAAAGGCGCTACATGTGGCGTAGATATTCGTGGAGGAGGTCCTGCCAATCGTGAAGGTGGATTATTAAATCCATTAGCCGCAAATGACAGTGTCAATGCGGTATTATTATCCGGCGGCAGTGCTTTTGGCTTAGAAGCATCCATTGGTGTCACAAAATACCTGGAAGAAAAAGGAATTGGTTTTCCAACAGACAGTGGTGTTGTGCCAATTGTCTGCCAGTCTTGTCTGTTCGATTTAGAAATGCATACAAGTCAAATTCGACCAGATACAGCCCTTGGCTATCAAGTATGTCTGAATGCTGAAAATAACAACTACGCAGATGGAAATGTTGGCGCTGGATGTGGTGCAACATGCGGAAAAGCATATGGCAGTGAACATATGATGAAAACAGGCGTTGGATCTTGTGCATATCAGCTAGGTGATGTTAAGGTCGGTGTAATCGTCGCATGCAATAGCATGGGGGATGTATTTGACTATACAAATGGAACACAGATTGCTGGAGCAATCGACTACAACACAAAGCAGTTCTTAAATTGTGAAGAAGCATTATATATGATGCAGATGCACTCACAGCTCCATACGAATACAACCATCGGTATTGTATTAACAAACGCATCCTTCAATAAAACACAACTCACAAAGATTGCTTCTATGGCACATGATGGCATGGCACGTTCCATCAATCCAATCCATACAGAATTTGATGGAGATACGATTTATGCAATGTCATCCGGTAAAGTCAAAGCAGATCTCAATGTCATTGGTACATTAGCCGCAAGATGCTTCTCAGAAGCAATTACTGCTTCCGTTAAGAACAGTGAATCTATGTATGGTGTCTTATCCTACAAAGACATTCATTGATGAAAGTATTCTTCGCAGAAGCCAAACCATTGATCAATATATTGCTGGTGGTCTAATACAATCATATCTTGAGGGACAAAGATCCCTCTTTTTTGCGCTTCTTCAACAAAATAGATTGTATCTGCATTGATTTCATCTTCCATTCCATACACATATGTAAAGCCTTTACGATACGCTTCATACAGTCTTGTATGTCCATCGGTAGAGATCCATCTGTCTTTGTATTTACCAAGCTGAACAATGACATCCTCTTCCTGCTGGATAAAATGAGAAACTGCATCAAGCTTATCCTGATCTACATAAAACTGGGATGGCTGAATCATAGAAAGTGAAATACGAAAGATTTTCTGCGCAGCATACCCTTTTACAATTGTATGCTTTACATCGTAAAAACATGTAATGTGTGGTGCATGTAAACGGAAGTAATCAATCACATCACAATATACACTCCGATTTTTCCCACAAATCACAGCTTCATTCTTAGATACAATTACAACTTCATATGGTTCACCATCTACAAGATAACAGCCATGTTGATATAGCGCCTCTTTGGTAAATCTCGGATCATCATAGGTATCAATTCTTTGTATTTTCATATGAACCATCCTACCACAAAAAGAAATGATTGCCTAAAAAGCAATCACTTCCATCAATGTATGACTTCTTCCATAACAAGTGCTGCTAGAATTGGTATCAGACTGCCAAGCAGCACGGGAATCCATTTATATTTGCTCATGTTTCTTTACAGTGATAATAGATTTAAACAAATCTCCATCAATCTGAATCTCAAAGGAACCTTGCATCAAATCCATCAAAGATTTCGCAATATTCAATCCCAGTCCAGATCCTTCTGTATGTCTAGAACTATCTCCTCTAACAAATCTCTGCATCAATTCTTCTTCCGTGATATTCAATTGATTTTTAGAAGTATTCTTGATTGTTGTAATGACATTTTCTCCATCTTCAACAACATCAATATACACACGACTGCCATCCATAGAATACTTTGATACATTGGAAAATACATTTCTAAGCACTCTCCAAAGCAGTCTTCCATCCGCATCCACTTCAATCTTTTCTTCTGGAATCTTTGTAATCAGCAAGAGATTCTTTTCTTTCAATCTCTCTTCGTATTCCGCACTTGCCTGTTCAATGATTTCTTTGATGGATACAACATCCATATGCACCTGAATATTTCCACTACTTGCTTTCGAAGCTTCCACAACATCTTCTGTCAGTCTCTTTAATCTTTGCGACTGTCTTTGTAGAACATCAATATATTCCTCTGTTTTTTCTTCCTCATGTGGTTTTGACAGTAAATCCACATAGTTAATGATGGATGTTAAGGGTGTTTTGATATCATGAGAAACATTTGTGATCAATTCCGCTTTCATTCTTTCAGACTTCAATTCATTCTCAATTGCCTTTTTCATTCCTTCACTGATTAAGTTCAAGTTCTTTGCATGTTCATAAAATGGACCATGCAGACGATTCAACGCTTTTTCACTGATACGATAATCCAATTCTCCATTTGCGAGTTTCTCAGCAGCTGTTAATAATGTTTTTGTATCTGCGTTGATTTTGATCAGAATCCATACTCCATATAACATCGCCAGCATCAAAACCACAATGAACAATTCAAAGAATACATCACCTGCTTCCGCAACTGTAACAAAGAAGATCAATAAAAGTACAAATGAAATACAAACAAGACCAACAATTACTTTCTTCCAGACTGCAGAAGAATGACAATATGCATCATAGAATTCTACAATAACTTTTTTCACTGGATAATATACAAACTGTATTGCTTTTACAATCACATTATTAGAAATCAGTGTATGTGATTTAATTCTCACCACAAACGATATGTAATACACATACACAACCAAAGCAAGCAAGATCACAAATGCAATCAAAGGAAGTCCAGCCTCAACAAAGTCCATTGATGCTTCATAAAACATCATATAAGAAACACTTGATGACAGTTCTGAACCAATCAAGCAGATACAACAGCCTACAAGGATCATCACAAATGTAAACACATCAAACGGAATCCGATCAATCCATGATAAATGAATCCCATCCTCTTCTTTTGTATGTCCTGCCGCAATGGTTTCATATACAAGAAGTATCAATATGACAGCTGCAGAAGCAACAGTATATGTAACTGCATTTTCTGTATATGGTTTAACCATCTTGTAAACCTGATATCTCTGATAGAATTGTGTATCATCATTGATTGTTGGCTCATTCGCGCCAACATGAACAATATACGCAACATTACTGCCTTCAAATGCATCACCTTCAAATATTCTTCGATTGTCTGCATTCGTAATATCACCAATCCCATATTTCTTGACAAGCGGATAGTCGGAATCTTCTGTATAGTTTTTACTCTCTGTTAAAGATACATAACTCTTTGTTTTCGCATCATATTTTTCAACATAATAGTCAAAGTTCTCGCTGATTTCTCTCACAAAAGCTTCTACAGCAGAATCATTCACCTTCTTTTCAGAAATGGCATAACCATATTTATTATAAATATGGTAATCTACTGCCTCCTGTGCACTTGAAGATTGTAAATACTCTTCACTACCCCACCCATATCCATATTCAATTAAGGAAACACCGCCAAAGAAACACGCAATTGATCCAAAGACCACAAGCAGTATCACACCAATTGTTTTACAAATTCCACTCTTTTTCATAAACATTTCTCCATCTTATACCCTCTGCCCCACACAACTTTGATGTATCGAGGTTCACTTGGGTTAATTTCCACTTTTTCTCTCAGATGACGAATATGTACTGCAACTGTATTTTCTCCATTCATAAACGGTTCATTCCAGATTTTCTGATAAATTTCAGAAGAAGAAAATACTTTTCCAGTATTCTTCATCAACAATAACAAGATGTCATATTCCACCGGTGTCAATAAAATAACATTTCCATCTACTGTTACTGTTTTCGAATCATCATTGATTTCAATACCACCATTCTTCAATACATTTGAAGAATTCGTATTTCCGCCAAGAACTGTATATCTTCTAAGACACGATCTCACTCTTGCGATGACTTCTGCTGGATTGAATGGCTTTGTAATATAGTCATCTGCCCCAATATTCAATCCCAGTATCATATCAGTATCTTCACTTTTCGCTGTCAAAAAAATGATTGGTACATTACTTTCTTCACGAATCTTGCTCGTTGCCTGATATCCATCCATCTCAGGCATCATAATGTCCATCAGAATTAAATCCACTCTTTCTCTATGCATAATATCCACAGCCTGTTTTCCACTATTCGCTGTCAATATCTCATACCCCTCTGGTTTTAAATATATTTCTAACGCAGATACGATATCCTTTTCATCATCCACAATTAATAATGTTGCCATACTTCCCTCTTTCTTTACACTCTCATTGTACTGATATGTCCCTTAAGAAAATAGATTTCAAATCATTAAGATTTTATTAATCAGGCATAAAATCCATACATGCATGAATTATTACAGATTTCAATGTTGATTTTCTTATAAATCCATATATCATATTTCCATTGGGCATAAATAATAGCTGGTTATTTATTCTCAAAGCAAAAATGTCCTAGCCATTACTCCCTTTGGCATAGGACATTTTATTTCATCTTAATAGATGCATGAGATAACACCGTTGTTTTATCATGATCCGTACTATCTAACGAAGTAGAAATTCTTTCATCCGATTGATTTGTAGAAATCAAGATCGTTGATTCTGGGGGAATAACATAATCCCCATACACCGTTGAAGCATAGAAATCTTCACTTCCCATATTTCGAATAAATACTGGCGTAAATTTTCCTTGCCATTCGTCAAACTGATACGCATTCTTGCCAAACGGAAAGAATCTAAAATAATAATCCATTGCTGGATCACTCAACACAAATGCATCTTCAAACATTCCTCTTTGAATATCATAATCCAGTCTGCGATAGATTTTCTTCCCGTGTCTTAATTCTAAAGATACAAAATGATTTAAGATATCTGAAGAAAACGTCAATATTGCACAAGTTCTAAAGTCATCAGGTGTCTGCTGGCTTTTTTTATTCATCTGTTTACGATCTTCTGACTGTTTGATCTTGTTAAATACAAGAACATCATCTGGCCATAGATAATCTCTCAATGCACGTCTTAATACACGCTTATCCAACGCATCATGTTCACAATACTTCGCAAGATATTCAGAGTTTTCTGTATAGATATGCAAAGCCCCCCATTCCACTTCTAAACGTGTTACAAAGGAAGTATGGATCCATTGTCCTTCTTCAAATGCATCATTTCCACTGATGTTTCCCCATACTCTATATTTATCTTTTGTTTGATCAAAATACCAATTCTTTAATGTATATACATGTATCATCGCTATCTATTGTACATGAAGCAGCACAAAAAGACTCTCATGATTTTAAAACTTTCCAACCTTTACAATTTAAGCCAAAAATAAAACATGCAGAATTCACCATGTTTCGTATTCAACCTGATCATTGATAAATTCCCTGAAAAGTGGCAGCGTGAATGACATAAATCCTCTTTTCACTTATGTTCATTCTTTTACTCTTTTTTACTATTTTTTACCATTTAAAATCTGTTTTACCTTTTTTTACTCTTTTTTACCTTTTATATTTTCCACATTGAGCAGTAACTAAGTCAAAGCACAACGTTCACCTGTCATATCACTAGACCATGTTAAAAATACAAAATAAGAATGCAGCTTTCTATACAATTTTATTATGTATATTTCCTGCATTCTTATTTTTGATTTTCACAAATTATTTTTTTGCCAGTTATTATTCAACTGCGTTAATCAGATCCAGCACAGATTTCTTGATTGCTTCATTCTTTTCTTTTGCTTTCTGCATTGTTTCATCACTGCTGTAAAAATACATCTTGATCTTAGGTTCTGTTCCACTTGGACGAACCGCAAACCATGTATCCTCATCCACAAAGAAACGTAATGCATTATGTGGAGGCAGATCTTCATATCCATCAATATAATCAATGATATGATCAATCTTATATTCACCAATCTGCATTGGCTTTTCATTTCTGATCCACTTCATCATTCTATCAATTCTTTCTTTGCCAGGAATACCTTCAAGAATGATATTAACGCCTTCTTCACATGTATATCCATACTTTGCATAGATTTCCTGTAAAACATCCCACAATGTTTTACCTTGCTTTCTATAGTAAGCTGCAGCTTCTGTTACAAGCATCCCTGCAGAAATACCATCCTTATCACGGATATCTTCACATCCAGCATAACCAACACTTTCTTCATATCCAAACAGATATGTATAGCCATTCTCATGAAGATAAGGAATCTTGCCACAGATATTTTTAAAGCCTGTCAATGTTTCAAACATTTCTACACCATATGCCTTAGCTATCTTTGTAGAAAGCGTAGACGTAACAATGGACTTCACCATTGCACCCTTCTTAGGCAATGTACCTGCAGATTCATGTCCTTCTAAAATATAGTTCACAAGTAAATAGCCTGTCTGGTTACCATTTAATGGAACATAGTTGCCATCATTATCACGAATCTCAATCGCAAAACGATCAGAGTCTGGATCAGTAGCCATCAACAGTTCAGCACCAAACTCTCTGCCATATTTTTCACTCAAGGCAAATGCCTTTGGATCTTCTGGGTTTGGATAGCCAACCGTTGTGAAATCCGGATCTGGATCTTCCTGTTCAGGAACGATCTTCCAGTTTGTAAAACCACGATCATTTAACATCTGTCTAAAAGGAATCGAACCACAGCCATTAAGTGGTGTATATACAAGAGGAATGGAAGCATCAATTTCATCTCCTGTATGAATTGCCAAAGATTCAACTTTATCGAGATATTCACGATCTTCTTTTTCACCCAGTACGATGATTTTGCCCGAAGCAACACCTTCTTCATAAGAAGATTTCTTTACACCATTCCAGATATCTACCGCATTGATTTCTTTTTCCATACCGTCAGCGATTTCACTGGAAACCTGACAGCCATCACTCCAGTATGCTTTATATCCATTGTATTCCTTTGGATTATGAGACGCTGTAATATTAATTCCCGCAACAGTTCCAATCTTACGAATCAAAAAAGCAAGTTCTGGTGTTGGTCTTAGAGATGGAAATGTGTATACTTTAATTCCATTTGCTGCTAAAATACCCGCTGTCATTTCACAGAACTCTCTAGAAAAATGTCTAGGATCATGTGCAATCGCAACACCTTTTTCCATTGCTTCTTTTCCATGATTGATAATGAATTGTGCAATGCCCTGTGTTGCCTTGCCAACAGTATAGAAGTTCATACGGTTAGTCCCCGCACCAACTTTTCCTCTCAATCCTGCTGTACCAAAAGATAAATCTTTATAAAAACGATCTTCTTTTTCTACTTCATCATCTTTAATATCCACAAGTTGTTTTCTGAGTGGATCATTTTCACCTAGATGATCTAACCACTCTTGATATGTTTGTTGATATGTCATATTATTTTTCCTCATTTCTTATACATTTATTGTACATTATCTTCCAAGCATAAAAGCATCCAATTTCTCAACAAAACAAGGATTTTGAATACCATGTTCTTTTCCGCTAGAGATACATTTCAATAACCACGAAAGATTCTGTGCCAGTCTTTCCATTTCTTCTGTATCTTTTGCATCATCACACACTGTATTCCAGTATCTGCCACTCACAACAGGCATGCAGCTATAAGAAAAATAACGATTCAATTCCTGATATGCATGCTCCGTATTTCTACGGTTAGATGCAAGAATTACACCACCAATCTTACCAACATAGTTTTCATTGTTACTGCGAAATAAACACTTTAATAATTCAATTGCCTGTTTACTTGCTTCAGAGTACATCACATCACTGCCAATGATCAAAGCATCAAATTCCTCACTATGCTCATGAAGTTCATTGATAATACCATCAAATAAACATCTTCTTCTTTTCAAACATTTCCCGCAGCTCGTACATGGATGAATATCTTTCACCCAGCGAACATCATATTCTATCTCCATTTCCGCAAGCTTTGCACAACACAATGCAATGCCTTTAGAAAGCAATCCATTTTCTTCTTCACTTGTATTCAAAAATAAAACTTTCATTCAAAATACCTCTGCATTTAATTTTCGCATACTTTACTTCCACATAAAATATTTTTATGTTAGAATACACAGACAAACGAGTGGTTAGCTCAGCTGGGAGAGCACCTCCTTGACGTGGAGGGGGTCATGGGTTCAAGTCCCCTACCGCTCACGATGCAAAAGTCCTTTATGCAAGGACTTTTTTTGTATGTAAAAAGTCGCAAAATCATGCGACTTTCTTCTTTAATTTTTTTGCTTTTTCTTAGTAGCTTTCTTTTCTGCTCTATGAATTACTTCTTCTGCATTTGGATAATTGATTGTTGTTTCTAGCCACAATGGTTCACCCTTTAGAAGCTTTTTTACCTGAATTAAATCTGCTGTTGCAAAATCAGGACGTTCTTCAACGATGGATCTTGCTTTATCAGGATTTGACGCAAAGCCAACAGTATAAACACCTGCATCTTTTCCAGACATAATTTCTGCACAGCTGTCAGAAACATAGACACAGCTCTTTGCATCTAATAGCTTTAATGCAGTAAATAAACTGTTTGCTTCTGCCTGTGCATTTTTCTTACCACCAATAATGACATCAAAATAATGAATCAAATGTGCATGTTCCAGCAAATCTACAATAGATGCTCTTTCACGTGTTGAAACTGTCGCAATTTTATACTCATGTTTCTTCAGCCACTTCAATAGATCTTTGATTCCATGCATTGGCTGAATCAAATCACTCAAATGATTCTTCTGCCAGGAATTATATTCATCCACCATTCTCTTTGTATCTTCTTCAGGAAAACAATATTCCATCACAGAATATACAGAGTCATCTAATGCTGCAAGCTGAATTTCCTTTGTGAATAGTTCATTCTTATGATGACGGTCAAACAGTTCACGATACGTTGCAATAATGGCAGGTTCTGTATCCATGACTGTACCATCAAAGGATAAAACAATGACAGGTTTTTCTTTGTTTTCTTTCTGATTTTTCATAATAATACCTCGTTTCCAAATCCAATTTTTAATTCTATTCTTCATTTAAAAGATGGTGTAATTCTTCTTTGCACGGTGACAGCGTAGTTTTTGAATTGGGGAAACACTGTTTCTCCAATTGAGTCATTTAAGTATACAAGATAGAATTGACGAAAATTCGTTGCTTACTTCATTCATTTGTAATACGCCCACTTTCGATATAATCCTCATTATAATTTTATTCAACATTTATATCTATAGCACAATTTATAAAACGTTTTTTAATCATTTTCTAATAAGACTACAGACATAAAAGGAACTATAATCCATGGTGCATAGACCTCCTGAGCGAAAAGTCGTAGGTTCGACTCCTATCTGAGACGCTAATTCAAACGTGAAGGGATAATTTCATGTGTGATTTCATTTTTTGATAAATTGATAGTTATATTCGTGTTCCGTCATCATTGAAATGTTCTTTTAGAGCTTTCTCTGTCGGATAAATTGATATGATCAAAACAGTACACTGAATTGTTATAAGAACAACCCCTGCAATTCCAATCATGTTATCATTGCTTTGGTATAATGGAATATACATCAAAGCAGTTAGTATCATTATTAGCCATCCTAGTTTCCACCAAAGTTTTCCGCAATATTCATGAGCAAATTTCCATGTATCCATACTTTTCATTGACCGAGTTGTTCTATATCCAATCAAACTATTTATATTCTTTGGACAATGTTTCCACGACATTCTTCCTACAACAATCATTACAAATGGAATTAATAAATCACATATTAACCAAAACCACCAAAGCCACATAAAATCCGTCTCTCTTTACAAACATTATAACGACACATTCCTTTGAAAAAAAGAAAAATAGATCATTGCGATCTATTCATTTTCTAATATAGGCAGATAAACCAGATGCCATTAAATTCCAGATAAATTCATAGGATTCTTTTGTATCCGGCAATTCTTTACGAATGATTCTTTTCGCAAACACCGCAGAAATATCCATCAAATATGTCCAGATATAATGCATTGACATTCCTTCAGGAAGAGGAAATGCCTTTATCACAGGTTCAACCACACAGGTCAAACCAGTAAAGTCTGCCGTTTTCCCTTCTGCTTCTTTTTGAACATATGTCTTAATATGTTCCGAATCACGATAACTTTGATAATACAGCGTTTTATAATCATTTTTGATTAAAAACGTAAAATAGTCAATCCACATTTCATGAAACTGTTCAAACATTTTTTCATCATCAGCCAATACAAGTTCTGGTGCATCATCATATAAACCAGCTACTTCATTTGCAACAAGATTATAGCATTCAAACAATAAATTCTCTTTTGTCCCAAAATCTCTATATACAAGAGCTTCATTTACATGAGCAAGTTTCGCTGCCTGCAATACCGCAAAAGATTCCAGTCCCTTTTCCGCTACGATTCTCATTGTCGCATCCATAATTTTTCTTTTACGTTCACTTGCTTCCATACTATATTCACTCCTGTTTTCGAGCTTTCATATTACCACAGTTTCAATAAAAATCTATCCACAGATTGAAAGAAACAATTATAAAATGATTATAAATATGGATTATGTGTTAAACCAAATTCTTTTCTCTTTAAATCATCCATTCTCCAGATACATCTCAAAAATGTCCCTGTCATCATATATTCCTTAATATCATGCAATTGATGCAGTGGTGGAATAAATCTTTCTTCCATACTTTCCAGCATCACACTCTGAATATGTTCAAGATCTGTATGTTCACAATACACAAAAATAGCTTCTGGACCAATTGTCGCTGTCATTGTCACCAATGTTTTTCCAATAATTTCCGCACATCCTTCTTCACTTTTCATCAGTTCATCATATGATTCAGATAAATTCAGAACTTTCTGTGTATATTTTACTTCTCCTGCAACGTGCTGTCTGCCACGAATCAAATGACCGCCCACAACAATTCCACAGCCAGCCGCATTTGAATTCTCAGGTAAAAAATACAAGATAATAGAACGATAACGATCTTCCAGCCAGTAGATACCTGTCACAATCATATTTGCATCATTAAATGGTACAACAGGGCGATGATATTTCTCTGTTAATTGTTCTCCGATATTTACCATATGCATTGGATGATTTGGTAAAAATACAACACCATCTTCAATGGAGCCCTGCAGACTTAAGCCAATGATTTCGATTTCAGGATATTTTTCAACCAGTGGATCAAGAACCTGTGTGAATTCTTCAACTGAGCCTTCTTCACACACAATTTCTCCACTGCACATAATATTGCCATTATGGTAATAACGATAAATAATATGATTTTCGTTTTCACTTTGAATGTATCCTGCAACAAGTACTTTTTTATTTGTTTCAAAGAACGCCTGTGTTCGTACTGCTTTTGGTGTCTTTAAAGCATTCTCGTCTTGCAGTTCTCCTTTAATCATTTCAATCAAAGTACCTGTATCATATTTTCCAAACGTCTGTGCCGGAATATTTCTAACAAGCACATTTGGATATTTTTCCTGCAGTTTTTTTCTCTCAAAATGCACCTGAGGTGCCAGCAGCAACATGTCTTTGCCATGCATTTCCGATTCTAGACGATTATAAGAAACTGCTTTAAATTCATAATTCAGATTTAAAGTCTTTGACGCCGCATTCAATAATTCCGCATAATAAGAAGTTGTCAGTCCACTGGTACAAGACAATACAATATGTACAACCTGACGATCCTTCAAGCTGCGCATTGCTTCTTCCATTTCAACATAAAGATCTTGTGCACGCTTCAAATCTTTCAATTGAAAATGCAGAAAGAACTCTGTTGTATTATCACGAATCATATCAATTCTAAGTTCAACAATATCATCTTCATAGAAATTCACACGTCCTAATGCAAATTTTGATTCAATCTCTAAATTTCCTTCTTCATTTTCCGTTACAGGAAACGTTTCTGTTCCTCTTTGAATTACCCATTTACGATACCGATCAATTAAAACTGAATTTTCCATACGAACACCTTCTTTGCTTTCATTCTAACATTTAATTACGTACATATAATTGTGTCGTTATATTTCGGAATAATATTTCAAAAAAGAACATGTTATTTACATGTCCTTAACACTTCATTCACACCAGAATACACGATTTTCTTTACGTGGAGCAGGTACAGGTTTTTCATCAGCACGATATCCTAATACACAATGACCAATTCCTTCATAGTCACCTTCGATACCAAGCTTCTTCAACAAAGCTTTTCCTTCTTCACTTTCAAATTCTTCTTTAGCTCGATGAATCCAGCAAGATCCAATTCCCTTAGCATCTGCCGCAAGCATCAGATTTCCCATCACCAAAGATCCATCATATACACATGTTCTAGCTGCCTTATCTGCCAATACGATCAACACTACAGGAGCACCATAGAAAGGATCATTCTCACTTCCCATAACAGATGCATTCATCTTAGACAATTCATCTCTCACTTCTTTGTTTGTAACCGCAACAATGATAGGAGACTGTTTTCCCATACCACTTGCTGCATACAAACCTGCTTCAATGATTTCTTCCAGATCTTCCTTAGGAATCATTGTATCCTGATACTTTCTACAGCTTCTTCTTTCTTTCATTGCCTGAATGGTTTCATTCATAATCGATACCTCATTTTGTTTCCTGACATTATTTTATCACGCATCAAAAAAACAGTTCCAATCATTTGACTAAAGTGATCTCCCTGTCAAGTTCAAAAGTTTGACAGTTTTGGAGATAGAGATCATTAACAGAGGTCAAACACCACACTTAGGTGATAT
>JABLTL010100770.1_pt1 | contig 95765 bp, 90 predicted proteins | sample 7160151 | NCBI WGS metagenome assembly JABLTL01 (sample SAMN14651223, study PRJNA627086) | human gut metagenome | isolation source: feces | host: Homo sapiens | reverse complement strand
TGTACTGGCTGTTGTGGTACTGTATCAAAATCATCTAATCCTGGTAATGTGTTTGCTGATTGTTGATTATTTGCTGGTTTTGCAAATGGATCTGCATCCCAGTCATTTGTTCCTGGCAATGTACTTGCTGGTTGCTGTACCGGTTGTTCTGCTCTAGCATCAATTTGATCTAATTCTGGGAATGAATTTGATTGTGGCTGTGCCACTTGTTGTTGAGGAACAGTTCTTTGCTGTCTTTGTTGTTGTGCCATATTATTCAATTCCTCATCCGTATATATTTTTCTTTCATTTCTTATATTCATATTTGTTGGAATTATAACATTTCCCGTCATTCTTTGCTCTTTACGTTTGTTATCTAATAAATCAATTCCGCTTGCAGTTGGCTGTGGAGTTTGAGCAGGTTGTCTGCTTTGCATTTTTTCCCTTAATTGATTTTCTTTTTGAGCATTTCGTTCTGTTTCTCTTTTTTCTTTTTCTATTTTTTGTTGTAATTTCTTTTCATTTTCTATTTGTTCAATTCTTCTTTGTTCTTGTAACTTTGCTTTTTGAGCTTTTTCTTCTTCAGTTTCTTCTGCATAAGTTACTAATTCTTGATATTTAGGACATTCCGCTTCTAAAACTGCTCTAACATTTATTGGTAAGCATTTTATAATTATCTTTAATTGTTTATCTGTATATTGTGCTGCAATATTATTGAAACTGTCTGTATATCTATCTTCATTTTTTCCTAATCTTTTATAATGAATAAGAATATTTTGTACTTCTTGTTCTGATACATCATCTACTGAACTTGTATCTACTTGACTTTCTATATTATAATATTCTTTTGCTTCTTGCTGTGTGCGTGGGTTATATAATAGACTACATACATTGTCTATTCTTCTGTCTGTTCCAACTAACGCATTATATATTCCGTATTCATACATCTTTGATAATACATATCCGGCCTTTGTTCTTCTATCTGTGCATATTACAACTACATCTATAAATTTATCTTGTGAACTTATTTCATAAGATATTTCTTTTAATCTCTCTAATATAAATTTATCTATTACATCATAGTTATTGTTAGAAAATGGTTCTAAGTCTTCACTTATAACTATTCTATCATATGTTTTATCTTTATGTATTTCTCTTATTATTGCATTAAAGTAAAATACGTTCTTATATGAAACTGCCTCTCCATATTTTTTTTGATAGCTATCTACAATTTTATTCGAAACATTTTCATTACTTACTGCAAATAAAATTTTCATTTGTTAACCCCCAGACTTTTCTGTATTATAAAACCCAACCTTTAGTTACTATTGTAAATACTAATGGTAATACTTGAGCAATTACTAATATTGTTACAAAAGCTATTATTAAATTAAATCCTTTATCTCTTATATCTAATCTTCTTATTCCTATAATATATTGATAAATTGCTCCTACTGCTATTCCTAGCAAACAGAATGGAATACTATAGATTCTAACTGTATCTAGAATCAAAGCTGTTATTCCATAAGCTTTTGAACCATATTTTTCACTGTATTGTTCAATTCTTCCGCCAGCGTCTTCTTTTATTTTATAAAAATCGCTTGCATTATTTGATTCAAGGACTTCATTATTTTCATCTAAAATTTCTGTATCTGCGTATACTGGAGTGATTACTGTTAATGTTAACATTAATATTATAGCTATGAATGATAGTACTTTTTTCATTTTTTATCCTCCCATTTTTTCCTTTTCTGCCTAATTTTATACATATATTATAATACAATAAATACAAAAAAATATCAACTAATTTTTTATATTTATTTGTTTTACTGGTATAGCCTTATAATATTTGATTTATCTGCTATACATAAAATTTAGGGACCACTTTGAGGTCCCCATTATTTTATAATCTATTATATAGATATGTCATCCACTTAAAAACTGCATTTGCCCAATTTTTATCACTTGCATATCTTGTGTTTACTCCTGTAAGAGTTGGTCCATTATAGTACATTCCTGTTGCAATTTGACCATCATATATTTCTGTACCTTTTGGATTCAAATAATTCTTTACTAATACTCTAGCAACTAAATCTATTCCTTCTGCATATGTACTAAATGAATATGAACCTCCATAAGGGTTACTATCATATGCACCATATCCAAACAAATTCTTTTTATCATTTGCTATTTTAGATGTTCCCCATCCACCTTCATGGATAGCCATTGATGCAAGATATATTCCATTTATTCCATATTGTCGTTCTGCATAATAGAAGAATTCTGCATTTGATGCTAATACTCCTTGTGTATCTCCACTGTTTCCAGATAATACTTTTTGGAATTGTGCTAATGTTAATCCACTTGGCTTTGTCAAGTCCATGTTAAAATCAAGACTAGCTAATAATTCTTCTTTTGAATACTCTACTCCACTTGCAAAGTTTTGTGATGTTGTTCCTTTTGGGTTTATGTTTGTGAAGCATGCTCTGTCCACATATCCAATTATTGTGGAATACTGTATTTTAAGCCAGTTGTTATTTACTACTTCCATAATTACTGCTTTATCATCTTTAGCCATTGTATATAATTCTGATGATTTTTTACTTGGTGCTTCTCTTATTTTTACTTTTTCTGGCGTAGCCCATACACTGTCTCCTGCCTTTGGTGTATAGTTATTTACACCTTCTCCCACTCCAATTTCTACAACTTTATTTATAGAATTTGCTGTAACTTCACCTGGTATTCTCTCTTCTCCTATATATTCGCTACCTTTATATTCTTTTACTATAATCATTTTTTGTGTACCGTCTGTGCCTTCTTGTGTAACTCTTAAAGTTCCTGATGGCAAGTCTGCATTTTCTATGTATTCTGTTGTATAGTCTAAATCTACCTCATCTACACTTAACGTTTTTTTGCAAACTTCTTCTGTATTTTCTTTTATAATTTCTTGTACATCAATTTTATTTTTATTTTCATCCATTGCCACTTTTTCATTTTGCTTTATTTCTGTTTTAGCTTCTTGCTCTTGAGTTATTGATGAAATTGCTTGTACACTTTTTATCGATTTAACACATAATATTAATGTTAATAATAGTATTGCTAATGTTATTGTATATACTATTATTCTTTGCTTTATCACTTGTTCTCTCGTCTTTATTACATATTTTACTTTTCTCATTATTTCTCCTATTTTAATACTCTGTAAATATTTTAATATTTGCTACTTTTTTTGTCAATTGAAGTTTTTGGATTTATTTATGCTCTAATATTGAATATTCTTGAAAATTATTATATATTAAATAGGTACTTTGAATACTATTTTCGTATTATATCTGAAAGGAATTTTGATTTATGTTTCAAGATAAACAAATAAAAATAGTTTTAGGTATTTCTATAGGAATTTTTATTGTTCTATTTTCAATTTTTCTTTTTAATGCAATAAAAAGTCATAATTCAAAGCGAGCAGATACAAAAGATGAACCAGTCCTTTCTATGACGACTGATAGTAATATTTTTAATGTTAGTTCTATACAACTTTATTCATCTGCAAATGCATTGAATAATTCAGAAATGCAAAAAGACTATTGGGACTTAAATTTATATCAGTATTCTGATATAGCAATTAATATTGATAATCACGTTTCTATTGATGGACTTACTCTAAAAAATACTATCAAAGAAATGTATATTGATAATATATCTTATCCATCTACTCCAGATAAGGGAAATCCTCATTTATATTTTAAAGAGTCTGAATTTCTTGGACTTGGTGTAATTAATGAAGAAAACTTAATAAAAGATAAACTTTCTTTTAATATTGTTTCTTCTAATAATACCGAAGTTAGCGAACCTACTTTTTATGCAGATTGTTCAAATCCAATTTTACTTTCTGCTATAAATCAGGATATTGTTTCTAATTTTGTTATTAGAAATACGAATTCTGCGGTTACATTTGATGGTAATTTATTTTTAGATGCAAATATTTTGTTAAGTAATATTGAATATTCTGTTTCATTTTCAATTCATATTATAAATGGATTAGATGAAGAATATATTTGTACTTTAACAATTCCAATAAAGTTAAGTGATGATAATGATATAAATACCATTTATGATGGTTCTTATCAATCTACTCTTACTAATTTAAATACTAATAAGTTTTATAAAAAAGAAAATTAATTTTTGAAAGGACATATTTTAAACATGAAAAAAAATAACGACCCTATTTCTTATATGAAAAAACATTATTTTAAAAGAGAAGATTTTTCAACATTACAAGAAATGCTATATTATGTTGGTAATCAATATAGTGACAAACCTGCTTTTGTTTTAAAGGATAATTCGGGGTACCCATATACAGTTTCTTATTTTAATTTTTTGAAGGATGTTGAAGCTGTTGGAATTTCACTTATTAATAGTGGCTTTTCTAATAAAAAAATAGCTGTTATCGGTAAAAATAGTTACAAATGGGCTATTACTTATTTAGCTGCTTCTATTGTTGGTGTTGTAGTTCCTATTGATAAAGAATTACATCCAGATGATGTTATTAACTTTCTAAATATTTCAGAAACTGCTATTATTTTAGGTGATGATAAAAACTTATCTGCAATTCATGAATCTATTTCAAAGATTGATCATAAAATTGATTTTGTAAATTTTGATTTAAAAACTAATAATGATTATTTCTATGGATTTGATTCATTTAGAAATTCTGGATTATATAATCTAGAAAATGATCAAAATCCATTTAAAAATATAAAAATTAACCCTGATGAAATGCATTTTCTTTTGTTTACTTCTGGTACTACTGGAAATTCAAAAGGTGTTTGCTTATCTCATAGAAATATATGCTCTAATATATTTTCTGTAGGTAGTATAGTAAAAGTTGATACACGTACTTCTATTTTATCAATTTTACCAATGCATCACACATATGAATGTACTTTGGGATTTTTACTTGTAATTTCTAGTGGCGGTTCTATAGCCTTTTGCGAAGGTTTTAAACATTTATCTAATAACTTTATTGAATATAAACCTAATATCATTTTGAGTGTTCCTCTACTTCTTGAAAAATTACATAAAAAAATATATAAAGCCTTACAATCATCTTTACCAGAGAAGTATTTTAAGACAGGTAAGCATATTATGGATTCAGTTCCATTCTTTATGAAACCTATTATTAAAAAGAAAATTGTAAAATCTCTTGGTGGAAGATTGAAAAAAGTTATTGTAGGTGCTTCTGCTATTGACCCTAAATTACTAGAGTCATTTAGTAAATTTGGTATTGTTGTTTTATCTGGATATGGATTAACAGAATGTTCTCCTCTTGTATCTGGTAATAATGATTTCTTCCATAGTTTTGATTCTGCTGGTTTGCCTATACCTAATGTTGAATTTATTATTGATTCTCCGAATGAAGAAGGCGTTGGTGAAATTTTAGTAAAAGGTCCTAATGTTATGTTAGGATATTACAAAAATGAAGAAGCTACGAAAGCTACTTTTAAGGACGGATATTTCAAAACTGGTGACTTAGGAAGAATTGATGAAAATGGTTGGCTATATATTACTGGTAGATGTAAGAGTGTTATTATTACTAAGAATGGTAAGAATGTTTACCCAGAAGAATTAGAAGAACTTTTAAATAAGAATGACTTTATTGAAGAATCTTTAGTTACTGGTGATTTTAATGAATCTCGTGATGATACTGAAGTTACTGCTTTAATCGTACCTAATATGGATTCTATTAAGAAAAATATTAAAAAACCTACTAAAGAAGATATTACTAATATTATAAATGCAGCAATAAAAACTATTAATGAAAAACTACCTAACTTTAAACATATAAAAAATGTTTCTATTAGAGAAGATGAATTTGAAAAAACAACAACTCAAAAAATTAAACGTTTTGGTGATAATTTAAAAATTCAAAAGAAAGATGATAAGAAATAGTTGATAACTAAAAATGCGAAGATTTTAATTCTTCGCATTTTTTATTATCATATTATAATTTATATAATATATACAAAATTTTTTCATAAGATTTTTAACTTTCATAACTATTTAAAGCTTCTTTTAATTGAATTAACTCTTCTTTTGTTAATGTAATTCCTTTACCCATTTTGTCATGATTTTCATTCCAGTCTCTTAAATCATATTTTGGTTCTCTTTCATTCCAACTAATTAAATTTAGCTCTTTGCTCCAACCTTTTTCTGTTGTTGATAATACAGCTATTTTTTCTACTATTTCATACTTAATATCAGGCATATTGTCTCCCCTTAATCTTTTTTATTATTTATACATCTTTTTTATTAATTTGTAAATATATTATTTAAAATAATACTTGTATTTTAATACTAATACATTAGTATCTAGATTCTGATTGTTGCTCCTATTATACCTGCATCATTTTTTAGTTTAGCCAGTTCTATTCTTGGCATTTCTGTGCTATTGAATCTACTGCCTTTTTCACTTATTTTTTCTAATAATCTATCATATACGGGGTTACCTTCGTAGTATGAGAAACTTCCTCCTAACACTACTATTTCAGGTTCAAATAAGTCTATTACATTACAAATTCCTATTGATAAGTCTTCTATAAATTGTTCAACTACTTCTTCTATTTTTTCATTGTTAAAATCTAATAATTTTTCTCTTAAATATTGTCCTGAAAAATCATTATCTATATCTAGTACTTCTGCAATTTTATTTCTAAAAGCTCTTATGGATGCGTATGTTTCAAAGCACCCTCTTTTTCCGCACGAACATTGTCTTCCACCTTTGTTTATTACCATATGTCCAAACTCAAATCCTGAAAATCTTTTTGGAACTAACATTTCTCCATTTAAGAAAGCAGCTCCTCCTATTCCTGTTCCTATACAAAGAAATACACAATCATCATAATCTCTCATGGCCCCATAGTGTTTTTCTGCAAGAGCTGCACATTTTGAGTCATTTTTTATTTGCATTGGTAAATTTATGTATTTTTGTAATTCTGCAATTAGATCAAAATCTTCTAATCCCAAGTTTGTTGCTTGTTTGATTATATTGTTGCTTATTGTTCCTGGTGATGCTATTCCTATAAATTCTATATCATTCAAGTCTACATTTGATTCTTCTATTACTTTGTTTAGCAATTCTATTATTATTTTCACTATACTTTCTTTTACATTTACTCTATCTTCTCTTGTTAAATTTCTTTCTTCTATATTTAATATTATTCCGTTTGTTTATTAGTCCCACTCCTACGTGACTTCCTCCAATATCAATTCCAATTCTCATAGGCTACATCCTTTCTTTAATTTGTTTGTAGTTAGTTATACTAGTGATTGATTATCACCAATTTCTAAATTAATTTATATGTGTTTTTAACATTTTGTCTTCTATGGTGATATTATATTATTTAATTAAATAAAAATAAAGAACAAAATGTAAAAAGAGACTTTTTTCCAAGTCTCTTTTTATATTTTACATATATGAACTACTGAACATAAATCCTCCCATATATACCTGGATACATGGAACAAGTACAACACATACGAAGAAAATTAAAACTGTTCCAACAAGTATATAACTTACTTCTGGTAATACCTTCATTATTCTTTGCAAAATTGTATCTATATCTGATTCAATAAAATCTAGTAATTTATCCATCATTTTTGGTAAATCTGTTTGCATTCCTATTTTTAGCATCTCTGCTGACATTGCATTTCCAAATCCAGATTCTTCAAATGGTTCAACCCATGATTTACCTATCATACAGTTATTTATTGCTGTTTCTAGGATTGATAACATTACGTTATTCTTAGCAACGTTTTTACTAACTTCAAGTGCTTGTTGAATTCTCATTCCATTTTTTAAATTTAATGAAATAGCTTTCATAACTCTTGAAAAATCAACTGCATAAATTAATGATCCAAAAATTGGAGCTTTATATTTAAATAAATGCCATTGATATCTTCCTTTTGGTGTTCTTATATATGCCATTACCGTAACAACTGCTAGAACTATTAAAATTACTGGATAGAACCACCAGTGTTCTGCATTTTTTAAAAATGCTGAGAATTGTCTTGTTAACCATGGCAATTCAGCTGATGATCCCATTTCATCAAAAACGTTTTGAATTGTTGGTATGATGAATATTGTACCTACAATTAATAGTAATAACATACCTACGAATTGAATTACATTTGGCATTATTATTTTCTTTACTCTTTTGGCAAGAGCATTTGATGTTTCCAAATAATCTAAGGCTTGCTCAAGTGATTTTACTAAGGATCCTGATAATTCACCTACTTTTACCATATTAACATATATTACTGGGAATATATGATCATAATATTCCATTGTTGTATACATATTTTCACCAGATTCAACACCTGCTAGAATGTCTTCGAGAACTGATTTAAATGATGGATTTTCTGTTGAATTTATAACCGTTTCAAGAGCATGAATATTATTAAAATCTGCTTTTTTCAATAGTAAAAAGTTTTGCGTAAATATTTCAACATCTCTTTGTTTTATTTTATGACCTCTATTTCTGGCAATTCCTTTACTTTTAGATGTCATACTTTTTGTTTTTTTTGCAGCTGAATTACTATTATAAATCAATTTTACTTGATTTGGAGATAAATCTCTTAATATTTCTTCTGATGTTCTATGTTTTTTTACTGGTTGTTTTTTTGTTGCTGTAACTTCAAGGGCTTGTTGAATTTCTACTGGTGTTAAGCCATTTTTTTTCAACATTTTATATAATTCTTGTTTGGTTATTCCATTTACAGTATTTTTTACTGTTAGCCCTGTTCTGTTATCTATTGCTTTATATTGAAAAGCTGGCATATTTCACCTCCATTATTTATCTTCCTGTTTTTGATTGTTGAATTGTTTTTTCTAATGTTTCAAAGTTCTTTTCTTCTATTTGTGCTTTTGCCTGATCTAATGTGATTTTTCCATCTATTACTAGATTTGCAAGTACTGTTATTAATCCTTGGCTACCTTTATCTCTTGTTGATTGAATAGCATCTTCAATTTCTGATACACTAAATTTTTCTTTTCTGATACATCCGGCAACAACGTTGTCAACTACCATAACTTCTGGAACCATTACTAATTCTGATTGATCAGCTGACTTTATTAATCTTTGTGAAACTATTATCTTTAATAATGATGCCATCAAATATTTGATTTGTGCTTGATCAGAGAAATCATAGAAGTTTATAATTCTATCAAGTGTCTCAGCACAAGACTTAGTATGAAGTGTTCCTATAACCAAGTGACCAGATTCCGCCATATCTATAGCTGCTGCCATTGTTTCTTTATCTCTGATCTCTCCTATTACTAGTATGTCACAGTCCTCTCTTAGGGCATTTCTAACACCGTCAAAATATGTTAGTGAATCTCCTGCTGGTCCAACTTCTTTTTGAACTATAATAGATTTCTTAGTTTTATGTTTGTACTCAACTGGGGCTTCTAGTGTTAGTATTTTTCTGTTCTGATTTTCATTTATATCATTTATCAAACAGTTAAGTGTTGTTGTTTTTCCAGAGTTTGTTTTTCCTGTAACTAGTATAACACCTTGTGGTTGATATGTCATTCTTCTTATTACATCTGGAACACCTAAATCTTCAAATCTAGGCAATGAATTTTTTATAATTCTTAGTGTAAACAATGGGATGTCATCCATTTTTGAAATATTTACTCTTAGTCTAACGTCTTTATATGCTATAGCTGTATCAAGTCTTTTATCTCTTTTAAACATCTCATCATTTTCAACGCTACCTTTTACTATAAAATCATAAAAACCATATATATCTTCTTCTGTTACCACTGGATATTTTGATGGTATTAATGATTTTGTGATTCTTAATACTGGCTTTAATCCACATATAATATGAATATCTGAAGCATTTTTTTGTAGAGCTTCTTCAATTATATCTTCCAAATTTAACATACTTTTCCTCCCTAAATTAACTATTAAATAATAATGTTTTATTGTTTAATTCTTGTAATGTAATTTTTCCATCAACAACTTTTTTTATTCCATCCATTTCAAATGGTAAGAATCCTTCTTCTAATGCTGCTTTTCTTATTTCAAATGTTGATTTGCCATCCATTATAAGTTCTTTTATTTTATCTGTTAGTGTTAAGATCTCTATTATTGCAATTCTTCCTGAATAACCTGTCATATTACATTCTTTACATCCGATTACATCATATGTGTACTTGTCTTTAAAATCAAATTCCATATTGTATTTTTTTGCATAGTTATTAATCTTATTTTTCTCATCTTCTGTGAATTCTCTTTTTTGTGCACATTTTGGACATACTCTTCTTACTAGTCTTTGTGATACTGCTGTTGCCAAAGTACTTGCAATATCGTAGTCTGAGATTCCAAGTTTTCTAAGTCTTGTGATTACCTCAATTGAATTAATAGTATGGATTGTTGACAAAACGTAGTGTCCGGTTTGTCCTGCTTCCATTGCTATTTCTGCTGTTTCCAAGTCTCTTATCTCTCCTACTAGTACAATGTTAGGGTCCTGTCTTAAGACAGTTCTTAAGGCACTAGCAAATGTTGTTTTTGCATCCATTTCAACTTGGTTTAATCCTGGAAGTCTAACTTCAACGGGATCTTCAAGTGTTATGATGTTTACTGAACTTGTATTTAAAACTTTTATAATACTATAAAGTGTTGTTGTTTTACCTTCACCAGTTGGTGCTGCAACTATTGTTACTGAATTTCTTTTATCAAAGTATTTTGATATTAAATTATCTTCTCTTGGAAATCCTAGTTCGTATATATCTCTAATTTTTGCATCTTTTTTCAAAAGTCTTAGAACGAATTTCTCTCCATATATTGTTTTTTGTGAAGATACACGAATATTGAATCCTGGATACATTATAATTCTACCATCCTGGGATTCTGTTTTTTCTTGATACATATTTGATATAGCTTTTAATCTACCAATCATTTGTGATTGATTTTCTTTTCCAATTCTGGCTACTGTAATCATATCACCATCAACTCTATATCTAACTCTTATGTCTTTTTCCATTGGTTCAATGTGTATATCTGATGCTCTTTTTTCCATTCCAGTTTTTATAATTGTGTCTACCATTTTTGTAATATCTTTTGAGCTAGCTCCAAAATCTTCTGTTGTATCTACTTCTAGGCTTTCTAATGTGGATAAAATTTTATTTGAAAATGATATATATTTTTCCATTGAATATCCACTATGTAATAGCATTAATCTTATTTGCTCTACTACTTTTGGATCATTTACATCTGAAAAACATACTTTAACTTTTCCGTTTATTTCGTCAAATGGAATGACTTTATTCTTTTTAGCTGTATCAATTGATATATATTTTGATATATTGATATTTACTAGCTCTGGTCGCATTATTATAACTTTTTCACCTAAAATTTCACTCATTGCTTGTACTAATTTTTTTTCGTCAATTGTACCGATTTCAGCCAAGGCTTCTCCGATTTTTGTATTAGGATGTTCTTTTTGATATCTTATAGCTTCTTTTACATCAGCTTCTGTTGCAACTTTTCTTTTAACTAGTTCTATTCCCAAAGGAACTTTCTTTCCAGCCATTTATTTTCACTCCTTTATCTATTTTGTATTATTGATTTAGTGCTTCATTGTCGTGTCTATTAAAATTATTTAATGCAGATCTTGTTTTATATGGCAATGCATTAACAATGCTATTTCCATAAAATCCATTTGATCTACTATATCTTACAAGTACACCTCTTGCTGTGCTTGGAAATATTGATTCATTATAGCTTGATAATTCTGGAGTTTTTAATACATATCCTCCTCCTGTTTGTTCAACAATTTCATAATTTGTTGTTTCAAATGCATATCCATTATAATATTCCGTTCCAGCTATTCTCGGAACCCACACATATAAATCTACTCCACCTTGTTGGTTCCAACCATATCCTGATGGTTTTATTGATTGATTTATTATTTCATATGTTTTGGTTGTTCCATCTGGCATTCTAAATGTCCTTTGCACTCTGCTTACTGACGCTTTTACATATGTTGGATATATTCCTTCTTCTATTGAATACCATTCTTTGTCATCTTCTGTTGTGGTAACCCAGTATCCCCTTTTTCCATCTTGATAAAATGCTGTCCATACAAACTTAACTGGTATTAATTCTTCTCCTTCGAAGTTTCCACTATTCTTAGGTATATTGAATGGATATTGATACATACTTCCTATTGATGGAGTAATGTATCCATCCTCTCCTGTATTGCCATTATTTCCGCTATCAGAGCCACTGGCATTTTTCTTTTTTATTGAAATTCTTACAGTATTATCTGCTCCATTTACTTTGTATGTTCCTATTAATGTTATTACTTTTGTTGGATCATTACTATCTCCTTCTGTTGATACTTTATACTTCATCGTAATACCATTTGGAATTTCATATGATCGTAATTCACTAACTTCTGAAGTGTCCTTTTCTTCTGTTGTATCTTGAAAATCATTATATCCCATTTGATCAATTTTATCTGCCATTTTACTAATTAACTCTGTCATTTGTTTCGTTTTATTTATTTCATAGCTAGTATTGGATAAATTTATTAGCATGGTTACGATTAAAGAAAGAAAAGCAATTGTTATGAAGATTGCTATTAATATGTCTTGTCCTGTGAAGCCTTCATCTTTTTTAAATTTTTGAATCAAAATTTTTTTCACTCTTATTTCTCCTATAATTTTATGATTTCAATTCCTTGTATTAACATTGCAACTATATTTGATATGCATAAACAATATGCAATCGGTAAATCTAGGTTTACATTCTTTTCTGCTAATATATCGCTTTTATCTATTTTTGTTTTTCTTTTTCTTATTGCTATTCCCGTTAATAAAGATATCATTGTTAAAATAGCTGTTATAAGGAATACTTCTGAAATTACAAACATATTTATATATATACATATCATCAATATTTCTAGAAGGTATGTATATCTAAAATATCTATGTTTTGACGTAATTAATGATAATGCACATACTATGATAAAGTATATGACATATTTATATATACTAATTATTGTTGCATTTTTTATTATATATAAATATATGATATGGACAAAACCAACTATACAGCCAAAAAATATGATTGATTTGTTGATTTTTTTATTATTTTTATCAATTCCTGCAATTAGTACTAATGTTGTTACAAATATCATTAAATATAAATATTCTACTAATGTTAATATAGACATTGTCTCCCAAGTTGCATGTAATGATAGGTATATTCCAACTGATGTTAACCCCATTAAAAATTCTATTATGAAATAACTATTTTTTATTTTTTTACCACAATATCTACATTTTCCTCCAAGAAATATGTAGCTAAATACTGGGATTAAGTCAAAAAATCCCAATCTGTGTTTACAATTAGGACAAAAAGATCTTTCATTTGTTATGTTTTTCTTTAAGGGAATACGATATATTGCTAATGTACAAAAGCTTCCAAAAACTGTTCCCATTATGAAAATTATTAAATATAGTATTAATTCCATCTTTTCTCCTTTTTTTCGTTTATGATTTTAATTGTAAATTTTTAATAAAAGCATATGCATATATAAAATGCATATGCTTTTTATTTTATATCTTAGTCTTTATTGCTTGTGAAACTGTTGACAGTTAATGTATCTGTTATTTTAGCTGTAAATACATATCCATCTTTTTCAGATGTCATTGTGATTGTTTTTCCATCGTCTGAGAAAGCGTATGTGTATCCAGGTGCTAAAGTTGATAAGCTTACTTTATCACTTTGAAGATATTGTAACATTGTACCTGTGCTAGCTCCATCTTTAGTATAGTAATCTGTAGAAACTGAGCTTAATGCTGTTGATAAAGCATCATTAGCTGTACCTTTTGCTGAATTGTCCTTTGCTTTTTGTGAGTTAGTTAAAACTCCATTTGGTCCTAATACCATTGATATTGTAACACCAGCTAAGATCAATAATACAACGATTGTGATAACTAATGCTACCAATGTAATACCTTTTTGATTTTTCATAATTTTCCTCCTTAGTTTTTTAATTGTGTTATATATATAAATTTTAAATATAACCGATATTTAATTATTTTCCACCATTTCCTTTTGTTAAATTACCTGATGTTGTAGATGGTGCTGTAATGTCTTTATCTGGTTGGTATGTTGAATTATTTGTATTTGTATTTGTACTTGTGTTTGTAGTTGTTCCTGCTACTGATTCACGTACTACCGTACCAGTTGTTTTATTTGATGAGTTTATTGATGAAGTTATTTGATAATAAGCATTTCCATCTGCATCATATATAACGTCTGTTATTGGCACTTCATCAAATGGATTACTTTGTCCTGTTTTTAATTGATTAGTAGCCTTGTAATTTTGTAAGTCACTTGAATCTATTGAATACGCTGATGACAAAACAATTTTATTTTGAGAATTTATATAATTTTGTCTTTCTTTTAATATAGTACTTTCTTCATCTGACATTTTATAAACTGCAGATTGTGGTTGATTCGCTTGATCTTTAATATAATCAAAGAAAAATGTAATTGTTACTAAAATTATTGCTGCAACTAAAATTATCATCGCAATTATTTCTCTAATAACTGTCTTCATTTATTTTTCTCCTTTTTTTATTTTGATGTATTTTTTTTGTTTGCTGTGTTAGTTGTATTTGTTTTACTTGTAGAATTTGTAGTATTTTTTGCTGCTTTAGCAGCTTCTTCTTCAGCTTGCTTTTCAGCTTCTAGTGTTTGCTCATTTTCCACTTTTGATATTGATGCTTTTGATATTGGTACATCAGTTTTATAAAATTCTGTAACTAACATTAATTTTGTATCATATGCTATTGACTTATCTTCTGGATTTAATACTTTTACTTGTCTATATTCTGAATATAATTTTAAGTTTTCAGGAATAAATCCTAAGTCAGCATCTTTACTAATGTCTTCTATGAAACTTGTTATTCCATCATACCCACTAACTATTTCAAATTTCAAATCACATAATACATAATTTTCATCATCTGATACATCTTTTTCTTGTGATACTTCTAATGTTAAATCACAGTTATTTTTTGTTGCATAGTTTCCTAATTCTACCCATAAGAAACTTAAATCATAATCTTGTCCAAGTAACGCTCTTTGTTTTTGTTCTTCTGTTTTTGTACTAGCAACTTTTTCATATGTACTTTTTACTTCTAAATGTTTTTTTACAGTTCTTTGTAAATTTGCTTCTGTTACTGCATATCCTTCTGATTTTACTTTAGTTAATTCATTCATTTTTTGATTAGTTGCTTCACTTTGTGTTTTTAAATCTTTGTAACTATAAATTCGAATTGGTCCTGCCATTCCAGATTTCACACACACAAAAGCAAAAATCAATGTAAAAATCAAAACTCCTGAGAGAATTAGTTTTCTCATTTTTTATCTCCTTCTTGAATTATTCTGTTAGATCTCCTTCTATAGTAATTAATATATAATCTTCATCTAATGTATCATCATGGTATCTTATACCAGTGCTAGCTTTTACGTTTGATAATATTGATTTATATGAACTACCTTCTTGTGTTTCTGCTTCTAGTAATGCTTTGAAATATCCTAATTGTTGATATTTAGCAGCTCTTGCTTGAATTACGATGTGTCTTTGTTCTGTATTTTCTAAACTTACTAATTTAACTTCTGTTGGTATTATTGATTTCAACTTTGTTAAGAAATTATTTAATTCATTTGTTCTAAATGCTGATGTTCCATTTGTAGCTGTTCCGCTATTTAATTTTGCAATTATTGAATCATATTCTGAAGTTAAATATTCAATTGATGTTTTTGTTTTTGCCATTGTAGCTATTGATGATTGAGTATCTGCTATTTTTTGAGTAGCATCTGCTGATTTATCTGTTAAGTTATTGTATATTGTTCCTGTAATAGCTGTATATGTAATCAAGAATATAATTGATAATATAATTAATCTAAGTGCAAGTTTTTCAAATGCATCTAATTTTTCTTCTGCTGTTTCTTTAAGTGATTTTACTTTTGGAGTTTTTCCAGCTGGAAGTCCAGTTATTTCTAGTCCTTGAATCTTAAATCCTTTTTTCCCAGCAAAGTTCAATTTATTATCATTTGATAAACCTGAAATTGCTAATGAAATTGCGCTGTTTACTTCTATATAGTCCTTAATTCCAATTTTTAATGATTGCGAATCTAAGAATGAAGGTTTTATCAAATCGCATTGGATATCATTTAATCTATCTTGAAAATACATATCTACATTGTTTATAACAATTCCTGTTCCTGTGAAATATATTTTATGTATTTGTCTTCCAAAATCGCTCATTTTCTCTTTTAATTCATTAAGCATTTTGAAAAGAATTGGAATAACAACATCCATATATTCATTTCCATCTTGCAATGTATCCATATCTTGTGATGATATTGTTATATTTTTCAATATTTCGTATGCTTTTGTTTTTGAATTTTCTCTTTTGGTTATCTCTCTTAAAGCTTCTGAAATACTTGTCTCTATTTCTTGAATTGAATTAATTTGACCATTTTCGCAAAATGTTAATGTTGTTTTTTCTTCCATATTTACTATTAATTCATTTTTGTCGTCATCTAATTTCACTAGATTCATTATGCCAATTGGTAATGGTTGAATTGTACCCAACATATATTTTTCAAACAAGCTTTTTTCATCTTCAATTGTATTTTTATCTGCTGATACGTTAATTGCAATCATTTGGTCTGCATTATCTTGGTCTATTATATATATATTTCTTCTTTCTAAATCATCTTTATTTACGCCTTTTTCTGCACATTGCATTTCGAATTCCATGCCAAGTGATTTATCTAGGTCTTTTTCTTTTATTCCAGAATAAAAGCTAAAGTAGTCATATGACTCTCCTGTTATATTGGTAGAAATTGGAATCTTAGAGCTATTAGTTTCTACTACAATTTGTTTAATTGCTTGGTTTATATCTTCATAAAATTTTGTTCCAGAAGATTCGATTTTATAGTTATCTTTTTCCTTTGAAACTTTAGCGTATTTAATTAAATTATCGTCTATATATACTCCTAAACAGCTTTGCATTTTTATCTCCTTTTACCTGCATAAATGATCTGTTTTTTTTACGACTTTTTTAATCATTTATACTTATATTTTTACCTATTTAAGCACTAAAAGTCAATAAGTTTAATGTAAGTGTTAATTAAAAGTAACAGTAATGTAACATATTTTTAATTTTACCTTTTTTAGAATATTTTTTCTATTTTTCGGAAATTATATTTAATAAAAGGAGGCTTTTTATGGAGTCAATAAATACTAATAAAGATTATCAAAATTACGTTGATAAAAAATCGCCAAATTCTCCTATTTTTAAAAATTGTTTTAATGCATTTTGGGTTGGTGGATTAATTTGCGTAATTGGTCAATTAATTTTTGATTATTTTGTTTATAGAGGTTTTTCGTCTGAAATTACAGGTACTATTGTTTCAATATGTTTGATCTTTTTGAGTGCATTTTTAACTGCAATTAATGTTTTTAATAAAATTGGAAAATTTGCTGGCGCTGGTTCGCTCGTTCCTATTACAGGTTTTGCAAATTCTATAATTTCACCTGCAATGGAGTATAAATCTGAAGGATTTGTTATGGGTGTTGGAGCAAAAATGTTTACTGTTGCTGGACCTGTCCTTGTTTACGGCATTTCTTCTTCTGTTATTGTTGGACTTGTTTATTTATTATTCAATGTTCAATCTATCATGTTAGTATAATTTAATTTTTAGAAAGGAAATTGTGTATGAAAAAAATTGGTTCTCAAACTTTTAAATTAGATAATCCTGTTACGATATTAGAAACTGCTAGTATTGTTGGAAAAAAAGAAGCTGACGGTCCAATGGCCAAATATTTTGATGTTTGTTTAGAAGATGAATTTTATGGTGAAAAAACATGGGAAAAAGCTGAGTCAAAAATGATTAAAACGGCTATTGAAACTGTTATTAGAAAATCTGATCTTTCTGTTTCAAGTATTGATTACTTATTTGCAGGAGATTTATTAAATCAATGCATTTCCTCAAGTTTCGGAATTAGAGATTTTGAAATTCCTTTTTTCGGAGTTTTTGGTGCTTGTTCAACATTTGTTGAAGGAATGATGCTTGCATCTATGTTATTGGATGGTGGTGCTGGCAAATATGCTATTGCTTCTACTTCAAGTCATTTTTGTAGTGCAGAAAAGCAATTTCGTTTTCCTCTTGAACTTGGGAATCAAAGGCCACCTACTTCTCAGTGGACTGTAACCGGAAGTAGTGCTGCTGTTTTGTCTAGCAACGGATTAGGACCTTATATAACTCATGTTACTCCTGGCAAAATTGTCGACAGAGGAATTAAGGATGCTAACAACATGGGTAGTGCAATGGCTCCTGCTGCTGTTTCCACCATTTTAACTCATCTTAAAGATACTGGACGTGCTCCATCTTATTACGATGCTATTATTACTGGCGATCTTGGACATATTGGAAAGGAAATTGTTCTTGATTTATGTAAAGCTGATGGATATCAATTATCTTCTAATTACAATGATTGTGGTGTTCTCATGTTTGATAAAGAAAAGCAAGATACTCATTCTGGTGGTTCTGGTTGTGCGTGTTGTGGAACTGTTTTTTCTGGTTACTTTTTTCAACAATTAAAAAACAAAAAATTAAAAAAAATATTACTAGTTGCTACTGGTGCTTTAATGAATTCTACTTCAAGTCAGCAAGGTGAATCTATTCCTGGTATTGCACATGCTATTAGTATTGAACTTTAATATTTGAAAGGAGTCGTATGGGAGAATTTATTAATAATCTAGATTATATGATGCTTTTAAAAGCTTTTGTTGTTGGAGGCATTTTATGTATTATCGCTCAAATTTTAATTGATAAAACAAAACTTACACCAGCTAAAATTCTTGTTCTTTATGTCACTGTTGGAGCTATTTTAGGTGGACTTGGAATTTATAAATATCTTGTTGATTTTGCTGGATGTGGTGCTACAGTTCCGCTTACTGGATTTGGATATAATCTTTCAAAAGGAGTTATCCAAGAAGTTCATCAATCTGGTTTTCTTGGTGTATTCACAGGTGGCATAAAAGCTGCTGCAGGTGGAATTACTGCTGCTATTTTCTTTGGATACCTTTCAGCTCTTGTTTCTAAACCAAAAATGAAAAAACAGTAGAATCTTGTGATATTACTTTTATATTAATGCAATTTACATTATGTAAATTTTATGCTATAATGTTTAGCATAAAAAATATAGGAGGTGGTATCTATGATTACTTTAGACTACGATACCCTTAGGCTGAAATGTCGGCCTTTAGCACGTAAAGATTTTTCTGTTTTTGCAGAAAAGGTTGTCGCTGATAAAGAAATACAGCATTTCTTTGATTTTGGCAAATCAACCATGGATGTTTTGAATTTTTTAGAAACGCTTCATCGTACTGAATGCATTCCTATTGGTATATTTTCAAAGTCAACTAATATGTTGATTGGTTACATCAATGGCAATGTGTTTGTTTCTGGTGAATTATTAGTTGAATTTTTCATATTCAACTCTTATCGCCGGAATAATTATATGCTAGAAGCACTTAACAATTATATCAATTTTTGTAAGTTAAAAGGATTTAATGCCTTCCGGTTTGATGTTGAACCTGATAATGTTGCTTCACTTTCTCTTTTAGAAAAGCTTGGTGCGTCTCATTCTGATTCTCAGGATTTTACTGCCAATATTCCTAGAAAAGGATCAACATTTTTTCAGGTATATCACATCTATCGTTAGTACGTGCAAAAAATGTCGAGAGGTTTTCTGAAACCTTTCGACATTTTTCTTTATTAGATAATATATTTTTTCTTCTCTATATACTTTTTATTTTACAACTATGTTGTATATTTTTCCTTTTACATATATTTTCTTAACAATATTTTTTCCTTCTAGTAATTTACTTACTGCTTCATTTTCTGTTGTTGCTTTTTCCACTATTGATTCATCAGCATCTTTCGGTACAACAACTGTTGCTTTTACCTTTCCATTAATTTGTACAGGAATTTCAATTTCATCATCTATTGTTTTTGCTTCATCATATATTGGCCATGGAGTTTGTGAAATTTCTTTTTCTTCTCCAATTTGGTTCCATATTTCTTCTGTCATATGTGGTGCAAATGGATTTAATAATTGTAAGAAAGTTTTATATTCTGCCCTGTTAATTTTCTTAGATTTTGTGAATTCGTTTAACATTGTCATGAAAGTACTTACGGCTGTATTGAATTTCATTTCTTCTATGTCATTTGTTACTTTCTTTATTGCTTTATGCATCATTGATTCATATTCTTTTGAATACTCTGTTCCTTCAGATAACACGTCTTGTAAGCTCCATACTCTGTCTAAGAACTTACTGCATCCTCTGATACTTTCCATTGACCATGGTGCTGTTTGATCAAATGGTCCCATAAACATTTCATATACTCTAAAACTATCTGCTCCAAATTCTTCTACTATGTCGTCTGGATTTATTACGTTTCCTTTTGATTTTGACATTTTTTCGCCGTTTCCACCTAAAATCATTCCATGTGATGTACGTTTTTGATATGGTTCTTTTGTTGGGACTTTTCCAATGTCATATAAGAATTTGTGCCAGAATCTTGAATATAATAAGTGAAGTGTTGTATGTTCCATTCCGCCATTATACCAATCTACTGGTGACCAGTATTCTAATGCTTCTTTTGATGCAAATTCTTTATCATTGTGTGGATCCATATATCTTAAATAGTACCATGATGAACCTGCCCATTGTGGCATTGTATCTGTTTCTCTTCTTGCTTCTTTTCCGCAATGTGGGCATTTTGTTTTTATCCATTCTGTTTGTTTTGCAAGTGGTGATTCGCCATTTTCTCCTGGCTCATAATCTTTTATTTCAGGTAATTTCAAAGGCAATTCTTCTTCTGGAACTGGAACCCATCCGCAATCTTCACAATATACCATTGGAATTGGTTCACCCCAATATCTTTGACGAGAGAATACCCAATCACGTAATTTGTAATTTACTTTTCTTTCGCCTAATTTGTTTTCTTCTATATATTCAATTGCTTTTTTGATTGCTTCTTTACTAGCAAGTCCATTTAAAAATCCTGAATTAATAGCAATTCCATCATTTACATCTGTATATGCTTCTGTCATCTCTTTTTCATCTATTTTTCCGTCTTTTGGCATGATTACTGGTTTAATTGGCAAATTAAATTTCTTTGCAAATTCAAAGTCTCTTGTATCATGTGCTGGAACAGCCATAATTGCTCCTGTTCCATAAGTTATTAATACATAATCTGAAATCCATATTGGAATTTCTTCTTTTGTTAACGGATTTATTGCTTTTATTCCCTTTATTTCAACACCTGTTTTTTCTTTGTTTAATTCTGCTCTTTCAAAATCAGATTTTAATGAAGCCTGATGTTGATATTCTTTTACTTCTTCTAAGTTTGTAATTTCTTTTTCATATTTTTTTATAAACGGATGCTCTGGTGAAATTACCATATAAGTAGCTCCAAATATTGTATCTGGTCTTGTTGTGTATATTCTTAAATAATCTTTTTCTGTTTCTTTATTTTCAACTACAACTTCAAAGTTTACTTCTGCGCCTTCGCTTCTTCCTATCCAATTTATTTGTTGTGCTTTTATCTTATCTAAGAAATCTAAATCATCTAAATCATCAATTAATCTTTGTGCATATTTTGTAATTCTTAACATCCATTGTGATTTTTCTTTTTGAACTACTGGACTTCCACATCTTTCACACACACCGTTTACAACTTCTTCGTTTGCTAATCCAACTTTACATCCTGTACAGAAGTTTATTGGCATTGTTGTTTTGTATGCTAATCCGTTTTTAAATAATTGAATGAAAATCCATTGTGTCCATTTATAATAATCTGGATCTGTTGTATTTATTTCTCTTGACCAATCAAATGAAAATCCTAATGATTTCAATTGTTGTCTAAAGTGATTTATGTTTTGCTCTGTTGTTATTCTTGGATGAATGTGATTTTTGATAGCATAGTTTTCTGCTGGCAAGCCAAATGCATCAAAACCTATTGGATACAAAACATTATATCCTTGCATTCTCTTTTTTCTAGCTATTATGTCTAATGCTGTATAGCTACGTGGATGACCAACATGGAGTCCTTGTCCTGAAGGGTATGGAAATTCAATTAAACCAAACCATTTTGGTAATGTATAATCATTTTTTGCATTAAAAGTCCCTTCTTCTTCCCATTTTTTTTGCCACTTGTGTTCTACTTCTTTAAAATTGTATGCCATGTTTAATCCTCCTTCATTGCACGTTTTACTTAGGAAATAAGTATTCATGCTATTTTTATGATGTTTAATATTATATAACACCATTTGTTTTTTTTCAATTATTTTCATGTAAAAATATGTATTGTCTATTACTCTATTAGCTACTTTTTTTTATAGAATATAAAGCATTTGTAATTTCACGCAAAAATGCACCTCTATATGTCAGATATACTTTCTAACATATAGAGATGCACTTTAAAATTTGCTTTTTATTTTTAATTAAGCTTTTTAGCTATTTCAGCTATTTCAGCGAAAGCTTTGCTGTCTGATACAGCTATTTCAGCTAACATTTTTCTGTTTATAGCTACATTAGCTTTCTTTAATCCAGAAATTAATTGGCTATATGTTAATCCGTTCATTCTAGCTGCAGCATTAATTCTGATTATCCATAATTTTCTAAAGTTACTTTTTTTGTCTTTTCTTCCAATATATGCATACATTCCAGATTTCATAACAGCTTGGTTTGCCATTCTAAATCTATAATGTTTTGCTCCATAATATCCTTTTGCTCTTTTTAAAACTTTTTTATGTCTAGCTCTTGTAGTTCTTGCTGTTTTTACTCTTGCCATTTATTTTTCACTCCTTTTTTCTCAAATCTTTTAATTAGTCACCATATGGTAATAATTTTTTTACATGTGATACGCATGTTTTATCCATTATTCCGTCTTGTACTCTTGCTGTGTGTTTTGTTCTCTTTGTTTTGTTTGCTAATAAGTGTCTTCTATTAGCTTTTGTTCTTTTTACTTTTCCTGTAGCTGTAAATCCATATCTTTTAGCTGCTGCTTTATTTGTTTTTAATTTTGGCATAATAAATTCTCCTTTCTATTTCTTAGCTAGTATTAAAAACATACTTTTACCTTCTAAATGAGGTCTTTTTTCAATGTTAGCTATATCAGATAATTCTTCGGCAAATTTATTAAGAACATCTTCACCTATCTTAACATTGTTAAGTTCTCTACCTCTAAATCGTACTGTGAATTTTACCTTGTTTCCAGACTCTAAAAATCCTCTTGCATTTTTACATTTAAAAGAAAAGTCATGGTCTCCAATATTTGGAGTTACTCTGATTTCTTTTGTTTCAACTGCTTTTTGGTTTTTTCTAGATTCTTTTTCTTTCTTAGCTTGTTCGAACTTATATTTTCCATAGTTCATAATTTTTGCAACTGGCATTTCTGGATTTGGTGAAACTAACACTAAATCTAAATCTTTGCTTTCTGCTACATCAATAGCTTCTTCTAAACTTAGCTTTCCTAATTTTTCTCCAGTTTCGCTAATTACATTAACAAAGCTAAATCTTATTTGCCTATTAATAGGTAATTCTTGTTTTATAGTAAAACACCTCCGATTTTTTGATTTCTCATTTCATAAAAAAATGACTTGTTTTCAAACAAGTCAATCCGCACAAAAATATATATTATTATTGATATTTATAATATGTATTTTTTAACCTTTTGCCTTAATTAGCTAAGGTGAGAATTGACTTCTGCTTTTGAACGTACTTATAATACCACTTTTCGTGATTAATGTCAAGTATTTTATCATTTTTTTGTTGTATAGTGTAATATCTTTAGTATAGTCATATTTATACAAAAACCTCGATAAATAATTACCGAGGTTTGATTTTGAAATATAAAATTATCTCTTTGAGAATTGTGGAGCTTTTCTTGCTTTTTTCAATCCGTATTTTCTTCTTTCTTTCATACGTGGATCTCTTGTTAAGAATCCGTTTGATTTTAATGCAGCTCTGTATTCTCCGTTTGCTTCTAATAAAGCTCTTGAAATACCATGTCTGATAGCTCCGGCTTGACCTGTATATCCTCCACCTTCAACTTTACAAATAACATCATATTTTCCAGTTGTGTTTGTAACTGTTAATGGTTGATTTACTATAACTTTTAATATTTCTGTTCCGAAATATTCATCTAATTTTTTTCCGTTAACTGTTATATCGCCTTTTCCTTCTACTAATCTAACTCTAGCGATTGATTTTTTTCTTCTACCTGTTCCGCAGAAAACTATTTTTTCAGATTTCTTAGCCATTATTTAACCTCCCATACTTCTGGTTTTTGTGCTACATTTTCGTGTTCGCTACCAGCATATACTCTTAATTTTTTGATCATTTGTCTTCCTAATTTTGTATGTGGAAGCATTCCTTTTATAGCAAGCATCATTGCTTTTTCTGGAGTATTTTCCATCATAACTCTTGCTGATGTTTCTTTCATTCCTCCAATGTATCCTGAATGATGTCTGTACATTTTTTGATCTAATTTCTTTCCTGTTAAAACTGCATCTTTACAGTTTATAACGATTACGTGATCACCTGTATCTATTGTTGGTGTGTATGTTGGTTTGTGTTTTCCTCTTAATAATTTTGCTGCTTCTGTTGCAACTCTACCTAATGATTTTCCTTGAGCATCAATAATATACCATTTGCTTTCAATTTCACTTTTCTTTGCGCTATATGTTGTATTATTCATGGTAATAATTACCCTCCATTCAATTTTTATATTTTATATAAAATTTATTACAATACCACCGGGGAGAAGTATTTAATAAATTCATATTACATACAATGCGTTAATATTTTAATACAGATATTTCAAAAAGTCAACAGTTTCTAGGATTTTTTTATTTTTTGTTTATTCATACTGGAATTTTCAATTTAAATTTATATATTTTTTGACAATTACATAGTGTTGCACTCCTCTTTTTTATGGTAAAAGGTTTAATTGATCACTTGGCGTCATGTTGTCTATTTTGTAATAATTTTCAGGTGTATTACCTACGATTACTGACTCTGATAATAATATCTTACTTTCTATGCTTTGTGAAACTGTTTCAAATGGAGATAATATACTTACTGTGCAATTTATAGATAAAAATATTCTATGTAATGATTGATTTACTCCTACTGAATAAAATTCAGTTTCTAGTGTACTTGAAATTGTTCCTGATGGTACTACTTTTATTTTTATTTTTGGTCCCATATTCGATATTAACCTGCTTCCTGTTAATGCACCTGCTCTTATCTCTATATTTGTATCTTTGCTTTCTGCAAATCTTTTTTGAATGTTTGTTACTATATTTGCTTTTATTTGATTAATTAATACAACATTTGATTCTAAAAATGTAACATTTCCGTCAGAATCTTCTTCGATATGCACTAAATCTTTATAAGTATAATTTTTCATTATATTTTCTGTCTCTTCATTACTAACTTGTGTAACAATTACTTTAGCTTTATATATGCATTTTTTTGAAAACAATGGATATATTACTTTATTTAATACTAGCACAATCATTGTTGCCAATATTATAAGTACTATGATAATTCTATATTTTTTCTTTGGAAATTTTATTTTTGGTCTTGAATATATTTTTTCCATTTTATATTGCTCTTGGAATATATAATTTATCACCTACATTAATTTTATCTTCATTAGCGATTTCGTTTAAATTTGAAATTTCTCTTATTGTACTTTTAAACCTCTTAGCAATTTTCCACAATGAGTCTCCTGGTTTCACAAAGTAAATTATCATACTATAACCTTCATCATTTTCTTCATCATTTATTTTTATTTCATTTATGATTTCCATTTGGCTTGATGATTGATTATATATATTAATACTTAATTCAGTATTAATACTTGAGTCTGGTAATACATTGGTACTATTTTGCATTATTCTTGCAGATACTTCTGTGAGATTTTTTTCTAATTGTATAGTTTGTGAAAATGTTTCATTCTTTCTGTTTATTGTTTGATTTTCAAATGAACTATATAAATATGTGGCTTGAATTTCTAATTCTAATTCTCTTCCATTTGTTCTAGTATTTATTATTTGATATTCAGCGTTATATACTTGATTTATATCTTGAACGACTGTCTTTTGGTTAATAGTTGCTGTTTGTGATGGAACTGTACTAGAATTTTCTAACATTACCTTCTGTTTGCTAAATTCTGTTTTATAATTTAAATCATATAAGTCATTTATCATATTGATCTCTTTGCTGTCATACACATCTCCTATCATGTTTATTTCCATTTCAATATCTATTCCTGGCTTTATATCATTTTCATTTTCTGTGATATTTATGTTCTTTAAATTAAACTCAGTATTTACGTAATTGCTTTCTTCAACATTTTCTATGTCTAAGAATCCCATTAAAGGAACATTTTTCTTAGCTACATATATATGTCCATTTTCTGTTTGATATAAACATTTCATTTCACAATCGGCTTTTATTAATACCTTGTTATAACTTATCTTTTTTTCTATATTTACTATTCTATGTGTCATTTGTACTACTTCTATGCTTTCTTGAAGATTTTCTATCTCCATTTTTTCTTTTACACTTAATTTGGATTCGCCATGACCAACAAAAGTATCAATTCTTCTTTTTTGTGTTAATGTTTGTAAATTATGTGATTTATTTATTTCATATATATATTCCACTTCTTCCTTCTTAGATGCTTTTACCATGCAATCTATTTCAACTTTATAATGTATTTTTCTTTCATTTAGTATTGTTACATTTGCGTTCCTTATATTTAATGAATCATTTATATATATTTCTTCTGTTACGCCTTGTATTTCTAATACTTCACTAAAGCTCTCTTCAATTTTTAATACTCTACATTTTCCTTCCCCAGTTAAATATGAAATTCTAGTTGCTACTCCACCATCAATTTTAATTTTGTTTTCCATATTTTCTTTTTTCGTTATATATGCATTACTGCTCTCATTTTGAATTTTTATTATATCTGGTTTACTATCTGGTAATATTACATCTTTTTCTATTACTATTTTTTTATTTTTTTCACCTATTTTTTTCTTAATATTTATCTTTTCCTTTTGAATTTGTAAATCCATATTTGACCTCCTTTTTCTTATTATTAATATATATTTAAAGGTCAAAAAAAAATTCCTTTTTCAAGGAATTTTTTATGCAAACTCTTCTCTATTTTTCTTAGAAATAATTGCTGGTGGTTCTAAAGCTTTAAATTGCTCTCCATCATATATTTGAACTTCCACAGATTTTGTAAAAATATCTGTATAATTGTAAGAACTTCTTCTTTCGTTTTCTTCAAATTTTACTCTAAAGTAAGTTGGATAAACTTGTTCTATAATAGCTGCTTTTTCTAATGGTTTGCTTCTTTTTCCTGGTGACTCTTTAACTATTATTTTATGACCAATTTGATCCTCCATATTCTTTTTTAAACTACTAATATCAGACTTATAAATCATTTAATCACCTACTTCATTTTTGATAGGCTAAGTATACCACCGTAGTCGATTTTTGTCAAAAATGTTGTAGCAAGCCTGTTTTCGCCTTTTCTTTATATTTCAGTGCTTTCGTGTCTTTTGCTTTTTCATTTTTCTTTTATATTACTTTTGTATTACAATACTGTTACATTTTATTTTTTGTCTTTTTGTCAGCCGTTTTTCTTTCCTTTGGCCCTTGTTCCACCCATTCCGTTATAATTACTTTTCAAATAAGGTTTTAGATCGTTTATACTTACATATTTGTTTGAATCTGTATACGCAATTTTACTTGCTATTATAAGAGGATCTCTATATTCTATCATTATCCTTGCTGGTGATGATGCAAAATTTGCGCCTTCTAACATAATAGCTTCAAAAAAACTTTCACAAGCTCCTGCTATTATTATTAATTTTTCTTCTGATTTTTCCCACATTCTCGCATTTCTAACTGTTTGTATAAAATATTTTGAATTTTTATAGTTTTCTATTTTGTACAAATCTTGTCCCTTTTTAAACATTAGATCATGTCCTGTTGTCACTAATATATTAGGTTTATATCTTTTCAATAAATATACAACTTCCATTGGTTGTTGTCTCTCAGCGATATTTTCTACTGCTGCTTTTAAATTCAAATTATTGTAATAATTTAATGCTCTTTTAGAATATTTTTTATCTCCGTCTAAATGCAATATAATTGCTTTGCTAGAGCTTTTTCTTTTATTTTTTAAGGTTTCTGTAATCATGTTCATCACCTATAATAAAATATGTAATCTTTAATTATAGTGTGATGTTTCGACAAAAAAATATGGAAACCTATGCTTCCATATTTTTTACTCTGGATTATTAACTTTTATTGAACCTGGTCCAACTTCTATTGTTAGTATAAATCCACCCTCTATTATTTCTGTTTCTACTGTAATTAACTCTTTTGATGGATTTGCTATTTTTCTTTTATTTGATTCGCTCATATTCATTTCAATGTAATTTCCATTATCTTTTAAGTAATTCATATATTCTTTTACTGTATTTTCGCTATCGTTATCCATAAATGTTAATTTTAATATTTGAACTCCTTGGTTACTCTTTGAATACGTTTTTATTTTTCTTTCGCCTACTACCGATTTTACAGAAGCTATTTTTTCACTTTTTACTTCATATTCATCAGCTTTTGTGTATTGATTTATTTTATATTTTCTAATTCCAAACCATATTGCTAATGATACTAAAATAATAGCTATAATTGCTACTACAACTATAATTACTTTTTTATTCTTCATATTTCTTCTCCTTTGTGCTTTATATATTTATTTTAGCTAATATTTATATATAAAGTCAATAAAATATATATTACATTTTCATTTTTTCATATTTCTTCTTTGTTGCTAAACCTCCTCTGATATGTCGCTCTGCTTTATTTTCATCTAAAACTTCTCGAACTTCTAAGTATAAAGAATGATTTATGTTTTCTAATCTTTGACTTAAATCTTTATGTACCGTACTTTTACTTATTCCAAATTTTTTTGCTGTTCCTCTTACTGTATCTTTTGAATCTATAATATATCGTGCTAGCTTTACTGCACGTTCTTCAATTGATATCTCTCTCATAAAGAAACCCTCCACTACGAATACTTTGTTTAATAGTATTCTGGGAAGGGTTGTATTAGAACGTTTATTTTTGGCTGCTTAATATTTCTTTATTAATTGTTGAAATTAAATTTTCTGCATTGGGTACATTTTTAGTAAAAACTCCTATTAAATATGGATTATTTGAATAGCAAATTCCATAATCATGAACATTGCCCTCATAACTTCCATATTTATGTGCAATTTCGCAATTGGTTATGTCTTTTTTCAAGTATCCACCACCAGATGATTTTTTCATAAGTTCTATAAGTCTTTGATAATCATCTTGATTGTTATATATCTTTTTAAGTACATCTAGCGAATATGCTGCAGATGTTATGTTATCTTCATTAAATTCACTTGGAAGATGTATTTGAGTATATTGCTTTATTAAAATTCTGTATGCCTTTTCTCCACCTAATCCTGTTTTCAAAATATTTGTTGCTGTATTATCTGAGTTAATTATCATCTGTTCTAATAAATATTGTAGTGGGACTTCTTCGCCAGGTTTATATAATGTCGCTATTGTTCCTGCACCTTCTTCATAATGCTCTTTGTTATATGTAAAAGTTGATTTTAATGTTAAATCTCCATTATTAATTTTATCATAATATATCATAGCTAATGGTACTTTTATAGTACTTGCTGCTGTAAAATACGAATTCTCATTATAAAAATAACTTTCCTCCGTTATTGGGTTATAATAGAAAAAAGCAAAATTATCTTGATTCAAATTATTCTTATCTATGTATTTCTCTACTATTTTTCTTACGGTTTCATTTTCTTTTTCTTCTACAACTTTTTCTACTACTTCATTTTTTTCTGTATCTTCGATAATTACGTTTGAAACTGTTTCTATAGTCGTATTTTGGATAATTTGGTTTGTTGCATTTGATACCGTATTTTCAGTTTTAGCAGAAATTCTATCTTTTATAAAATTTCTTACTTCTTTTTCTGGTGTATTACTTACATAGAAAAAAGAAGCTAGTATTACTATAAAAGCCATACATTTTAATATTTTTTTTCGTTTTCTGGCTTTTTTTAATTTTTCTAATTTTCTATTTTCTCGTCTACTCAAAAAAATATATCTCCATTATTTTATTACTATTTCCATTAATTTTGATAGTTCAATTGCTTGAAAACTGTTTACTATTATTCCTTTTATGTCTTCTATACTTGTGACTATTCCATGAATTTCGCAAGTTGATACATCTATGCCTTTTAATTTGGTTCTAAAGAATTGTGTTTGTATTAATTTTGATTTTTCAAAATATATATGTTTTATTTTACATTCAGAAAAACTACTATTAGCCAGATCACATTCATTGAAAATAATTTCTTCTAAACTTGTATTTGAAAAATTTGCATATTTAAAAATAGATTCTTCAGCTGACATATGGTAAATTCTTGATTCTGAAAAATCACATCCTACGAATTTGCTATTTTTGAAAGCTACTCTTATAAAGCTTCCTTCCATAAATAAACTATTTGAAAAATCACAATTTTCGAATATTACATCATGAAATACTGCTCTTTCAAAAGTTCCTTTTATTTTACAATCTCTAAAAATACATTTTTCAAATTCAATATCTTCTGCATTTAAATCAATTTCTTCAAGTTTTGTTATTATTCTATTTTCTATTATTGTTCCGTTTTCTTTATATAATTCAATCGATGCGTGTATATCATTTTCTTCAGTTAATTCTCCTATTATGGGTTTATATATATTCATCCACATCACCTTTCTCTTTACATAAATTATTATATAATATTTTTTTCAATTAGTCTGCCTTTTTCCTTGAAATTTTTATTTTTTATTTATATTATTTTAATACATTGGAGGTAATTATTTATGAAATTTTATAAAATATTGTTTTTCTTTGTATTATTTTTATTAATGTTTATTCCTATTTCTAAATGTGATTTTGAAACTTCGGATATTGATATTAATACTATTGGTGATAATTATAATAATAATTCTTATGTTGCTGATTTAGCTAATATTGGAGTTAAAGTTACAGCTGTTCAGACAGACCATACTATACTTTTAACATATAATGATTCTGAATCAATTACTTACTCTTATAGTGAAATTGATGGTGTGCTAAATACATCTTATCCATCTATTAATAGTGAACACCTTAATATTTTAAATGCTATTTTTATAGATACTATTTCTACTATGCAAGGCAATGCTCCTGGAGTTCAGCTATCTGCTGCTTTTGATGACACTTTTTGCTTTTCCACGTTAAAAGATAATGGTATTTCAAAAAACTATCTTTCTGATGATGGTTCATCTATCACAGTAGATTTTAAAATTAATCCAAGTATAAAACTTCCTGTTCCTCAAATTGATTCTTCAATTAAAGAAGAAGATTTTTATAAAGAATATGAAACTTTATATGAAAAAGAAAATACAATTGTTAAAGCTCAAGGCTTATTATTTTTAAAATCATATGATGAAAATGGTAATCTAATTATATATATTGTTCAGCCAACCGAGCTTAATGACTATGCTTATGATTCTGTATTAACTGCATTAAAAATATTGTTAACAAATAATACAACTGATAGTGAAAAACTCTCTTATTATTTTAAACAAAATTATAGTGATTTTACTATTGGAAATAAAGATTTTGATGGTGTATCTGTTGATTTGAATATTGAATCTTTACCAGTGTCAACACCTGATACTATATTGATTGCTTCTGACACAAAATATGCCAAATTTACAATTTCCGAAAATATTGTAAAAGAAAAAATAGCTGATATTACTCTTCCTTCAGTATCACAAAACGATGGAGTAAAAGCTAATAGCTCTAAATTATTTCTTATAATTTTAATTCCATTATTAATTCTTCTTATTATTGGTGGAATTATATACAAAATAAAAAAATCTTAATTTATATAATGGAAAAGCGCCATAAACGTTTATGTTTATAGCGCTTTTTTTGGCACTTGGCTTTGTAGGATCTTATTTTGTACAGAATACTTCAAAGAAATACTCTGTATCGATGTTATCGATTGTCTCTCCATCCATAATAATTGTTGCAAAATTTTCAGCAATAGGATCATTGATAGACCGAAGAGCCTGGAGTAAGTTCTCATTATCTTGTACCACCTCACTATCTTTTATTGGTTTATCATCCTCCAAGCTGTTCATTAACCGAATTAAGATGCAAATCTCAATCGGATGATCAGATACTTTAAGCTTTTTGCTCTTCGATAGAATCCAATCGATATTGATGATATCATAATATTTCTTTTTCCAGGTTCTGCACACATCTTTGTTTTTGGCTACGATCTTTTTCCATGCTTTTTCCACTTTTTTAACATCGTCAGCCTGAAGTTTTTTACAAACTTTTTGTGCGTATAGTCCATCAATAATTGCTTTAAAGTCTTTTCTAAAATCCTTCATAGGGCATACCCTCCTCTTTCAGTTGCTTTACTATAAGTTTCTGGTTTGCCAAATGCCTTCAATTTAGATTCTTGTATATTATAACACGTTTTTTTATTTTTGCAAGTTTTATGTTAACTTTTTTTTGCGTGTTTGAGTTGTTTTTAATGGGAAAAAGCATTATAAACGGTTAAGTTTACAATGCTTTCTTTTTATATGATTAACGGACTTTCTATTTGAATTCTTACTTTTAAATACTTGATTTGAATTCTTCTAAATCTTTTTTAAAGTTTTCAAATGCTTCTTTGTACAAATTTTCATCTAATGGATTTACTCCTGCCATTGTTAATAATTCTACTGGACTCTTGGTTGAACCTGATTTTAAGAATTTCAAATAATTTTCTATTTGTTCTTTATCTCCATTAAATATTCTTTTGGCGATTACAGATGCTACACACATTCCTACTGTATATTTATATACATAATAGTTGTAATAGAAGTGTGGCACTCCATAACAAGTATATTTTGTAAGTTCGTGTATTTGTACTTTTTCGCCATAATATTCATCTGATAATTTTTCATAAAGATCTGTTATAGCTTGGTTTGATAAACCTTCATTATTTGCAACTTTTTGATGTAATATATTTTCAAAATTTGCAAAGAATGGTTGTCTATAGCAACATCCTATAAATTCATCTAATTTCTTGTATAGTAGATATTTTTTCTCTTCTGGATTTGTGCTATTTTTTATTAGTAGTTCCATTAATAAATTTTCATTTACTGTAGAAGCTACTTCTGCTACAAATATTCTGTAATCGCTGTTTTCATAATCTTGATTATGATTTGAGAAATATGTATGCACTGAATGACCTAATTCATGGATTAATGTAAATATTGACTCGATGTCACCTATGAAACTTGTTAATATGTATGGATTTGAGTCATAGCATCCTGATGAATATGCTCCATGTCTTTTTCCTTCATGTGGCATATAATCAATCCATCTTTCTGTTCTTGCTTTTTCTAATATTTTTCTATATTCTTCTCCGAAGTTTTTAGTAGCTTCAAATATTAATTCAAATGCATCATCTAAAGAATATTTTTTGTCTGGTTCTTTCATTACAGGATATCTTAAATCATACATTTGTAAGTTTTCTTTATTCATTACTTTCTTTACTACATCTAAGTATTCTAAATAATATTGATGATATGTTTTATTAGCCGCTTCTAATACTTTATAAAATAACTCTTCTGTTACTTCGTCCCCAAAAGTACTTGCAGCAAGTGGTGATTCAAATTTTCTTGCTTTGCTATAAAATACATCTTTTTTTATTGTTCCTTCTAATGTTGATGCATATATATTTGCAAATTTTTTATATACTATATTTAACTTTTCGTATGTTTGTTTTCTTATATTTTCATCTGGATTTTTAAAATATTCTTTTGCTGTTTCTTCATTTAAAAAGTGTTCTTTTCCATCTATAATTACTGGTTCAAATTCTGGTCTTATATTTGTGTACGTTTTATATGATGCTCCTAAAACTCCACTTGCCATTGATAATATGTTTTCTGTTTCATCACTTAGAACATGTGGTTTTGTTCTTAATACATGATTTATTGTATTTGTGTATTTCTTACATCTTTCATCTTCTAATATTTTCTTAGCTTTCTCTTCATCTTTTAGTATTTCTAAATCTATGAATACTGTTTTATTTCCTACTTCTTCTAATAGTCCTAATACATTTGCACTAAGGTTTTGCATTGTACCATTTTCAGGTTCTACATCAACTGCTAAATGTGCATATGTGTACATTTTTTCTAATTTTCTATTTACTTTTTCCAACAAGTTCATGAATTCTATAAATCTATCACTTGTTTCTAAAAATTTTCCTTTATATTTTTCTATGTTTGGAAGTTCATCTTTTACTTCTTTGAAGTCCTGCATAAAATCTTCTTCTGTCTTATACATTCTGCTTAAATCCCACTTATACTTTTCCTCAATTTCTTCTCTTTTCATATATACCTCCTTTTCATAATGGGTATTTTATCATATTTATTTTGTTTATTGAATATATTTTATAAAAATGATTTTATGGAGGTTGTTTATGGAGGAATTTCAAGATCCGTTTAATCCTGCTACTCAATATGAACAAGGATATTTGTATTATAGATTTTTAACTCAACAAATCGAGTATAAAATCAAGTGCAAGGAATTAGAAAAAATGAATAGAGGATTTGAAAAGCAAGCATAATTTATATTCGATATTTGCATAACAAAAGCACGTTTGATTTTTACAAACGTGCTTAGTTTTTATTCTAATTCTAATTCTGCTATTTTTTCCATGTTTTCTAAATTATATTCTTTAATTTCAGTTTCTGCTAATGTATATAATTTATTATCAATATATATAGCTCTATCTATATCTGTACTCCAATTATATACTTGTGCTATTTCTCCATACTCTTGAAAGCCTTTTTCTAAATCAATTTTATATATTAAGAATTTGCTTGTTGCCTTATATGATGATGTGCTTAAATAGTCTCTTATTCCGAAACCAATTAAATTTTTCTCTTTATTATAAAATAATGCTTTATGATTATATGACATTTCTGAACTTACATTATTTTCACCTATATCTACGTTAAATATTTCTACTGGATTATTAAGGTCTGATACATCAAACATTGACATTTTCATATTTGTATTTACTACTCCACCATATCCATTTGACTTTGTATTATATCCTATTCCTATTATATGTGTTTCATCATATGGATGTAGATATGAACTATATCCTGGAATTTTAAGCTCGCCTTTTATTGTTGGTGATGTTGGATCTGATAAATCTATGACAAATAGTGGATCAATTTCTTCAAATGTTACAATATATCCTATTTTACCAATAAATCTAACTGAATAAATCTCTTCTCCTTTTGCCATATTGTCTAGTTTTCCAACTTCTTTTAAGTCTTCATCTAGTATATATAGTATATTTTCTGTATTACCATTATATCCTGCGGTTGTTGCTATTCTTAGTTTTCCGTCATATTCGTCCATTGAAAATTGGTCATTTACTTCTCCTTCAACTTCAGTTTTGGTTTGTAGTTTTATTTTTCCGTTGTCTAAATTGAATTTGTATATTGTAGTAGTGTATTTTTCTCTATATGTTATATAACTATATTTATAATTTTCTTGTGTTAAATATAAATTTTTTTCATTTGCGTAAACGCTTGCCCATGATCCTAAGATTGTTTCTATATTGGCTGGTTCTTTATTATCTATGTTTATCCCTGCTAAAGTTATAAATGCATCTGTATCTTCTCCCTCAAAATAGGCTATGTCTGTACATTTAATTGTTTGGCTTTCTTCACTAACTGCTGTATCTTTTACCGCTGGTAATATATCAATATCATCCATTCCTTTACAATAATATGCAGTTTCTGCTGATACTATATATAAATTACTTTCTATCATTCTAGAATCTAAGTAGTCACCATCTACTGATAACTGTCGAACTTCTTTTGGATTGCTTTTATTGGAAATATCATATACTAAAGCTGTTGTCTTTGCTTTGTTCCTTATTCTTGCATATTCAATAAAAGTATCTTCTTCATTATCACTATACTGTGTTGATTTTGTTGTCACTTCCGTACCTATAACTACTAGTTTGTTTTTTCTAATATATATTTCTTCTGGATAAACTTCCTTATCATCATATTCAAAATTTAACACACTTTCTTGTTTCAAGTTTTCGCTATTTATTATATATACTTTATTTTGTGATGTATAATATATATAATTTCCATCTGTTTTTACTATATCTGCTTCATCTACATTTTCAACTTGAGTATTTGTTTTTGAATACTCTTTTTCACTTTTATTAGTTGAAGTATCTGCTGTAGCAGTGCTATCTGTAATTGCAGTTTCTGCTGATGTGATTGTTCCATTTATTGATTTAGTAGTATATCTATAAGAACTTTCTCCTATTGCTTCTTTTAATTCATTCATATTTTTAAATCTAGGTAAATTGTCCTCAACTTGTGCTATTTTAGTTTCAGGTATTATATTATTCTCATGAACATTTCTATCTTTTACATAAAATGCTCCTATTGATACACATATTGCAAATACTGCACATGCTGTTGCATATTTTATAAATACATTCACTCTTGATTTCTTCTTTTGTACCATTTTTTCTATTGTATCACTTTTTAATTTTTCATTTGGATGAATTTGGTTCATTGCATTTTTATAATTTTCTTTATTATTGTTCATCTTCAAACCCTCCTTCAATCTTTTTTCTTAACATTTCTCTACTTCTTGAAAGCCATGTTTTAATCGTTCCTTCTCTTTTCTTTAAAATTTTTGCTATTTCTTTTACTTTATAGCCTTCGTAATAAAATAAGTAGATTACTGTTTGATAATTTTCTGGTAGGTCACATACAACTGAGAAAATGTCACTTTCCTCTTGTTTTTCAAAATTTAAGTTTTCGTCTAGTGTTACTATTTTTCTATTCCATGCACTATGTTTCATATTTTTACTTAAATTAATTGTTACTCGTATAAACCAAGCTTTTTCATGTTCATCATTTTCAAATCTTGGCATTTTTTCGCTAAACTTTACGAAAACTTCTTGAAAAATATCTTCTGCATTTTCTATAGTTTCTGTTCTGGTTAGCGCTATTCTATATACCATATCAGAATATTTTTCAACTATTTTCCTCATATATATCTCTTTTTGCATTTTAGACCTCCAATCTACTTATAATACAAATCATGTTTGGATTTGGTTTCATTTTAATATATTTTTTTAAAAATTTTATTCTTACTTAACATAATCACTTTTTCCATTCTATTGGTGGTTTTCTTATTTCTATATAAAGTTTTACAATATTATTGCCATTATTGTTTATAAAAATAAATTTTATAAAAGGCAATATTTATTGTAAATATTGCCCATTTTCTTTTATCTGTTTTATTTTATAATTCCTAATATTGTTTTTGGTTTTGCTACTCGTTTTGGATCAAGTATAAATGCATCTTTCATGTTCTTTAAAGCCCCCTCAATTTTTGATTCATCATTTGTATGAATATATGCTAATACTTGTCCAACTTCTACTACATTTCCAATTCTTTGGTTCATTATTATTCCAGCAGCATGATCAATTTCATCCTCTTTTCTAACTCTTCCCGCTCCTAAATATACAGATATGTTTCCTATCATTTCTGTATCTATTTCTTTTAATGCTCCTCTTTCTTCTGCAAATACTGGAATAATGTATTTTGCTTTTTCAAATTTATCTGTGCTTTCTATATAACTTACATCTCCACCTTGTTTTGCAACTAATTCTTTAAATTTTTCAAATGCTCTTCCTGAATTTATTGCATCTACTATCATTTTTTCTGCTTCAAGTGCATCTTGTGTTGCACCTGACATCAATATCATTTGTGTTCCTAGTGTTCTTATTATTTCTTGTATATCTTCTGGCATGTCACCTTTTAAAGCTCTAACTGCTTCTATTACTTCTAGTGAGTTTCCTATTGCATAACCAATTGGTTCGTCCATGTTAGTAATTACACATCTTACTTCTCTTCCTGCTAATCTTCCTATTTTTATCATCATACTTGCTAGTTCTTTAGCTGATCTTACATCTTTCATAAATGCACCTGTACCACAAGTAATATCTATTAAGATTTTATTTGCTCCTGCTGCAATTTTTTTGCTCATTACACTTGATGCAATTAAAGGAATATTTGCTGTACATGCAATTGTATCTCTTAATGCATATATCTTTTTATCTGCTGGCGCTAGATTTAAACTTGCTGCTATTAAACTTATTCCAATTTCTCTAACATTATCTTTAAATTCATCTATAGTTAAATTAACATTGTATCCTGGTATTGATTCTAATTTATCTATTGTTCCACCTGTGAAACCTAATCCTCTTCCAGACATTTTGGCAACTGGTATTCCTAATGATGCTATTATTGGCATTAAGATTAATGTGATTTTATCGCCTACACCTCCTGTTGAGTGTTTATCTACTATGCTTGTAGAAATATCACTTAAATCTAATGTATCTCCTGAATGTGCCATTGCAAGTGTTAAGTTAGTTATTTCTTCATTATTCATTCCATTTATATATATTGCCATTATTAATGCTGCTGCTTGATAATCTGTAATCTTTCCATTTGTATAATCTTTTACAAATAATTCAATTTCTTCTTTTGTTAAAACTTTTTTATCTCTTTTTTTAGCTATTATACTTAAAATATTCATTTGATGTTCTCCTTTACTTTATAAAATTTTTTATAAAAGATTTTCTATGTAGTATACATGGTCCATATTCTTTTATAGCTGCTATATGTTTCGCAGTTCCATATCCTTTGTGCCCACTAAATCCATATTGAGGATATATCTCATCATATTCTCTCATCATTCTGTCCCTTGTAACTTTTGCAAGTATTGACGCAGCTGCTATTGAATACTCTTTGGCATCTCCTTTTATTATTGACTTATATGGTATTCCAAGTGTATTTATATTTGTTAATGCATCTACTAATATTAGATCTGGTTTAATTTTCAAACCATCGATTGCTCTTGTTAAAGCTAATTTAGTTGCATTTAATATATTAATTTCATCAATTTCATTTTGATCTGCTATTCCAACATTCCAAGCTATTGCTTCTTGTGTTATTAAATCATATAGTTTCTCTCTTTTTTTCTCTGAAACTTTTTTGGAATCATTTACTCCTTCTATCATTGAATTTTCTGGCATTATAGCTATTCCAACGACAACTGGCCCTGCTAATGGTCCTCTTCCTGCTTCATCAATTCCAGCTATTAATTTCACTCCATTAGAGTGTAGTTTTTCTTCATCTTTTTTTAATTCTTTTAATCTTTCTTCTTCTTTTTCTTTCATCTTAATTACTCATTTCATCTGTTTTTAAATTTTTTAAACCTTCGTAGAAATATACATATTTTGTCTCACCATTTTTTTGTTTTGATTTTATTCCTTTATAACGGTTGCTGTCATCTAAAGTTGTTTTGCAATATGCAACATCTAGGTCATAATAATTAACTAGGTATGCTTCATTATCTAAATCTATATTGTTTAATCCCATTTTATCTAAATCTGTTTTGTCTAACCTATACCAATACCAACCTTTTTCTTGTGATAATAAATTTAAAAATTCTGAATCTAAATATGTTGACCTTAATAACTGCTGGATTATACTGTTAGCTTGATGAGGATCTTCTTTAGTTCCTATGAATTTTGTTGATACTTTTATTGACGTAATGTTGTTATTATCATCTCTTTCTATTTCTGAATCATCTAAATATTTATTTCTATAATCAGATGCAACGCCTCTTATAAGTTCCATATTTGCCACTATTTCTTTTATATCAGATGTTTTAGTTAAACTCATACTTATTGACATTATAACGCCTGCCAAAATTATCATTATAACTATTGTTACTAATAAAATTGTAAGAGTAACACCATTTTCTTTTTTTATCATATTTCCTCCGAATTTAAGTTTTTTTTAATTTTATATTTTTATTATATATATAGATTTTATATTTTTCAACAATAAAAACTTTTATTTTTCTTAGTTTTTATTTAATAAATTAATTTTATACTTTAGGTTATTTTAAGAATATTCTTTTACAATTTATTTAATAATATTGTAGTTTTTACTAAAAAAGTATAAATTATATTATATATTTTAAGGAGGTTATTATGGATAATAACAATGAAAAATCTGAACATGGATTTGTAAAAGTTCCTTCAAATTCACATAATGTTACTGTCGATAAAACAAAAAAGAAAAAAAGTTCTTCATTTAAGACAGTTCTTATTTCATTTATTTCTGGATTAGTTGGAGCTGCTTTAATTTTAGGACTTTGCTTCTATGTTCCGTCTTTTAGGAACTTATTAGTTTCATCTGATTCTGATGATTCAAGCAAAGAAAATCCTATTTCTAAAATCTTCACTTCTGAAGGTTCTGTTAATACAGGTGTAAGTATTGAAGATTATTCAAACACTGCTATTTCTGTAGCTAATAAAGTATTGCCTTCTGTTGTTGGTATTGAAGTAGACTTTTCTGTTTCTTCAAATTTTCCAACATTTTCAGCAGCAACACAATCAACAACATCTAAAGCTACTGGATCAGGTGTTATAATTTCAAAAGATGGTTATATTTTAACAAACAATCATATTATTGATACATCATCTTCATCATCTTCTTCTTACTATACAGTATCTGAAGCTAATAAAGTTTTAGTTTATTTATATAATGAAGATGATCCTATTGAAGCTAAAATAATTGGTTCTGATAGTGTTACTGATTTAGCTATTTTGAAAATTGATAGAGATGATTTAACACCTGCTGAAATCGGTGATTCTGATTCAGTTCAAGTTGGTGAATTTGCAATGGCAATAGGTAATCCACTTGATATGAGAAACACTGTAACTTCTGGTATTATTAGTGGTGTGAATAGAGAAATTACTGATTCTACTGGTACAACATATACTTTAATTCAAACAGATGCAGCTATAAATTCTGGTAACAGTGGTGGTGCTTTAGTTAATGCTGATGGAAAACTAATCGGTATTAATACTTTAAAAATGTCTGGAACAGGTATTGAAGGTATGGGATTTGCTATTCCAATTAATTCAACCTTAGATATTTCTGAACAATTAATTTCTTCTGGTAAGGTTAAAAGACCTTATATAGGTATTTCTGGAGCTGATGTTACAGAACAATATTCTAACTATTATAACTTACCAATTGGTATTTATATTGCTCAAATACAATCTGACGGACCAGCTAAAAATGCCGATTTAAAAGTTGGAGATGTTATTTTAAAATTTAATGGTGAAACAGTTGAAACAATGTCTGAATTAAACCAAAAGAAGAATGCTTGTAAAATTGGTGATGAGGTTACTTTAACAATATCTAGAGATGGAAAAGAGATGGATGTTAAATTAACTTTGGTTGAACAACCTTAGCATTATAAGAATACATTTTTTCATAACAAATCCCCTTAGTGCTATACCAAGGGGATTTGTTTATATCATCATTGTTTTATATTTAATATTCTACTTACAATAACTATTTCACAATGTAATGAAGTGGTATTATGAATGCAGACTTTGTTTTCTACTTTCATGTTACCACTTCAAAAAATTTATAATGTTTCTTTTATAATTTTAAGCTTCTTTTTCCTTTAATTATATTTTCAGATTTTACTTTATATATTTCTTTATCTCTATTTATAAAAGCATATATTGCTGCTGTTATAGGCACTGTATATACAATTCCTATACTTCCTGATATAGCGCATACAGCTTCTGTTGCTATTGCTTCTATATTTATTACATCTGTAAATTTTATACTTGATGACATATATAATAGAACTAATACTAATGATGAACCTATAAATGAAAGTATTAAAGTATTTGTCATTGTTCCAATCATATCTCCACCAATGTTCATTCCACTTTTAAATAATTCTTTTCCGGTCATACTTGGATTTTTTAATTTTAATTCGCTTAAGCTTGATGCTATTGACATTCCAACGTCCATACATGCACCTAATGCTGATACTATTATTTCTGCAAATAATAATTCTCTAAAATTAAATACAACATTTTTTGAAGCTACACTTAGCATGATTGCTTCTTCTTTTCCTGCACCAGATAACTGTGCTAAATACCCAGTTATTGTTGCTATCACTCCAGCTAGAACAACTCCTCCAAGAGTTCCAAGTGCTGCTGATATTGTTTTTTTATTCCATCCACTTATTATAGCAAATGTTAAAATTATAATAGCAAAACATGTTCCAATTGATACTAATACAGCATTATATCCTTTGAAAATTGCCATTAATAGCACAAAGAATATTGCTAATATTGTTATTACTAATCCTATTATCGATTTTAATCCTTTTTTTCTTCCAATTAATAATATACTTGCAAAGAAAAATATAATTAATCCTATTAGATAGTTTTGTCTAACTACATCTTGAATAGATACTTTTATCTCTCCATTATTATTTTCTATGTTAACAAATACTGTGCTTCCTTCTCTTAGCTCATATCCAACTATCTTGTTATCTATATCATATGTCATTATGTAAGTAGCTTCAAATTTCTCACTTTTTTCTTTTCCTTGAAGTATTTTTAATTTTACATCTTGAACTGTTTCTTTTCCGCCACTCCCATTATCTCTTTCATATGGTGTTCCAGCTTCAATAACTTTGGCTTTTACACTTTCTATTACTTTTGTCTCATTTTTTTGTACATCTGCTTGTGCTTCTTTTGTTCTTTCCTCAATTTGTTGTTCTTCTGTTGTGGTCTCGCTGGCTACTGTTGTTTCATCTGCTTTAACAAGATTGTTTCCTAGTAATATTGCAACTAGGCTAAATATAAGCAGAATTTGCACCGCTCTATTTTTCAATTTTATCCCCCTATTCAAATATTATTGTATCTATTTTATTTGTATCTTCAGTATTTCCATAAGCATATATTAAATATAAATACCCTTGATCATTTATTATAAAGTTTTCAGTATTTTCTATTTTGTACATGCTGTTGTTTAGATCTCTTAATTTCACTTCTGAATATTGTGTTTTAATTTCTTCATCTTTTTTATTTAATGCCTCAATTTCTGTATCAATTTCTTTTTGAATATCTTTTTGTTTATAATTTTTTGCCTCTACGATATCCATTATTCCAACTTCTGTATTGTTATTTAAATTGTAATTATATGTTTTGATTTTTGAACTTTGTGTTGATTTTCCTTTATGAATATTTTCTTTTATCAAAATTGATAATAAATCGCCATTTAAATAAGCTTTGTATGTAACACTATAATCTGTATCTTCTTTTGTGTTATCAATTATGTCATTTATCGTATCTTCATAATCTTGTGAGATTTGAGCATTTATTTTATCCGCATAATCTGCATTAATATTAACTTTGGGTAAATATGCACTTATGCTATATTTATCATCTTTTTCAGCTACTGTTTTATATGTATATACTATATCTTTACTATCATCTTTTTTCTTTATACTTGCTGTCGTTGTACCAGATAAATCATTTGTGCATATCTTACTAAACTCATTTTTTAATCGATTTATTTCTGCTGCATTTTGTGTTTTATTTACTCCTATTCCTAACATAAAAGGATCAGTATCAGAGTATCTATAAAATACTTGTGCATATATTCCTATACTTAATGATAATATACAAAGTAGAATTACTATTATAAAAAACATTACTCTATTCATACCTAATATTTTGTCAGTATCTTTTTCTTTATTTTTTTCCATATAAACTCCTTTGTAAATCATAATTTTTAAAATCAAAAATAACTTATTATAGTATAACATTAAAACTAATTTATTTCAATTATTCAATGGGCATTATTTCACGTTTGTTTTCTTGACTATTCGGGCTTTTTGTTGTATTATATTTTAGTATATTAATCTTCATTTTATAGGTTAATATACAATAATTTTAAGGAGAGATTACTTATAATGTTATGTTCAATATGTAAAAAAAATACAGCAGTTATATTTATAAATAAAATAGAAGATGGTAAAAATTCTGTTGAAGGATTGTGCTACAATTGTGCAAAAGAAAAAGGAATAAATCCTTTAGAAGTTTTAGCTAAACAATCTAATCTTTCGGAAGATGAACTTAATGACATGTCTTCTCAACTTGAGAATATTTTTAATGATATTACTGAAAATATTTCTGGAACTGATGGAGATGATATGCAATCAATCGGTCCTTTGCTTGGAAATATTTTTGGTATAAATAAGAAAAATGATGACAATAGTGATTCTGCTGAACCTTCAAGTGAAAGAGCTGCAGGTTCTCAAGAAAGAAAAAAGGTTAAAACAGAAAAAAGGCCAAAGGAAAAGAAAAAAAGATTTCTTGATTCTTTTGGAACAAACTTGACTGAAAAAGCTAAACAAGGAAAACTTGATAGAGTTATAGGTAGAAATAAAGAAATTCAAAGAATTACTCAAATATTAAATAGACGTTCTAAAAATAACCCTTGCTTAATTGGAGAACCTGGCGTTGGTAAAACCGCTATTGCTCAAGGATTAGCTATAAGAATTGCAGAAGGAAATGTTCCTGCAAAACTACTTAACAAAGAAGTCTACTTGATTGATATGACTGCAATGATCGCTGGTACTCAATTTAGAGGTCAGTTTGAATCTAGAATGAAATCTTTAGTTGATGAATGTAAAACTTATGGAAATATTATTTTAGTTATAGATGAAATTCACAATATTATTGGGGCTGGTGATGCTGAACATTCTATGAATGCAGCTAATATTTTAAAACCTTCTCTTTCTAATGGTGATATTCAATTAATTGGAACTACTACTCTTACTGAGTACAGAAAATACATTGAAAAAGATTCTGCTTTAGAAAGAAGATTCCAACCTGTTATTATTGATGAACCTTCTATTGATGATACAGTTGAAATTATTAAAGGAATTAAAAAATATTATGAAGACTTCCATAAAGTATTAATTTCTAATGATGTTATTGAAAAGACTGTTAAGATGTCTGAAAAATATATCCATGATAGATTTTTACCAGATAAAGCAATTGATTTAATCGATGAAGCTTGTTCTAGAATTAATTTAAATAACAAAGAACTTTATGAAATTGAAGTTATTAAAAATCAATTAGAAAAAATTGCAGAAGAAAAAGAAGAAGCTGTTTCTTCTGATTCTACTGAAGATTATCAAAAAGCTGCAGATTTAAAAACTAAAGAGTGTATTTTAAATGATCGTTTAGAAGAATTAAATAAAAACTTACAACTTAAAGCTTTAACTGTTCAAGATATTGCTGAAGTTATTGAGAGCTGGACTAAAATCCCTGTAACTAAAATTACTGAAGCTGAAACTCAAAAACTATTAAACCTAGAAGCAAATCTTCACAAGAGAATTATAGGTCAAAACGCTGCTGTTTCTGCTGTTGCTAAAGCAATCAGAAGAAATCGTGCAGGTCTTCAAACAACAAAGAGACCACCTTCATTTATATTTGTTGGCCCAACTGGTGTTGGTAAAACAGAACTTGCAAAGGCTCTTGCTACTGAAATGTTTGGAAGTGAAGAATCTATTATAAGAATTGATATGTCTGAATATATGGAAAGTCATTCAACTTCTAAATTAATTGGTTCACCTCCAGGATATGTTGGATATGATGATGCTGGCCAATTAACTGAAAAAGTTAAAAGAAAACCTTATTCTATTATTCTTTTAGATGAAATTGAAAAAGCTCATCCAGATGTATTCAATATTTTACTTCAAGTTTTGGATGATGGAAAATTAACTGACTCTCAAGGTAACACTGTTAACTTTGAAAATACAATCATTATTATGACATCAAATGCTGGTTCGAATTTAAATACTAACTCAATCGGATTTGGAAAACAATCTGTTGACAATGGAAAAATTAATTCTGCTTTAAAAGAATTATTTAGACCTGAATTCTTGAATCGTGTTGATGAAATAGTTACATTTAATAGTTTGACTTCTGATGAATTGATTCAAATTATTGATTTATTATTAAAATATACAGATGAAGCTTTAGCTAATAAAGATATCAAACTTTCAGTAACAACTGCAGCAAAGAAATATATTCTTGAAAAAGGTACTGATTTAAAATATGGTGCTAGACCTCTTAGAAGAGCCATTCAAAAATATATTGAAGACGAAATTGCAGAGATGTTATTAAGATCAGAAGTATTACCTGGTCAAACTATTAAAGTTGATGCTAAAAAAGATGGTTTAAAATTTACTGTTCAAACTAAAAAGATAAAAAATACAAATAATAATTAATAACTGTTTCATTATAAAAAATACGTAGCGCTAAAATATGCTACGTATTTTTTTATTTAAAATGAGCTTATTTCCCTGCTCATGTGATATTTAAAGTGAGAAAAGAGGAAAAAGATCTCCTCTATCTTCTTATTGCTTGATGCGACTTATCTTACTTTTAAGTTGTATAAAAGATTCGACATAACTACATTTTTCAAGAGGTATATACTCTTCTGGTAAAGGCGTTTTAGTTAGTATAATTATTTGAGGAAAAAGCTCTTCAAACATTAGCTTATAAAGAAAATTTCTTATTTGCTTCTCTCGATTGCTTTTGTTCTGGTCAGCTAAAGAATTAATTATTACAAGTGAAATTTCTTTTTCTCTTATAGTATCTTCTGCTCCTTCGATTTTTCTTGCAACAACATACTCTACTTTTGCCTTTCTCAAAACCTTACCGATCGCTTTTAATGTAGTTTTGTCTTGAGCAATAACTAAAGTTCTCATATTATCAACCTCCTAATTATAGAAACGTGATGTTTCTTAAAAGAACTTCACTATTATTATATCATCTCTGTCAACTTTCTAAATTTTCTAATATTTGATTTAAGTTTTCTTGTCCTATGGCTTCTATTCCACTTTTTATTTTTTCTTGTTCCTCTACTGGTAAATATTCTAATGATACATTAGTTGTTTCATACAATTCTGTTTCACCTTTTTCATTTATTTTATATATATTAATTATTCCTTCTGATTCTCCTACTAAATAATGTTCTGGACATATTCCAGCTACCTGAGTATATAAATTTATTTGTTTAGATGAAAACTCCTCTATTTGATAATCTTTGTATTTTTTCTCAAATTCTTCTTTAGTTAAATTAACCATTTCTGTATCAGCATTTTGGATTTCTATAATTTCATGACCGCATTTTGAATAAAAAATCTCTTTAGTAATTTCGGTATTTGGTGATATTTTTTCTTCTGATGTTTCTGTTGAAACATATTCTTCTTTAACATTATTCTCTACTAAAATATTTTCATCAGCTTTACTTTCTTTTTTCTGATCATCTCTTGTATTTAAATAAAAGTAACCTATTCCACAACTTGCTAAAAAAATTAGTAACATCATTATAAAAATAACCAGTTTTTTCACTATATACCACCTTTTTCTCTCTTTTTAGGTAGTATTTGTAGTTATCTTGTTTTTATTCATTATAAATCAAATCTTTCTTTATAATATATTTTATATCTTGAAAAAGAAGAAAGTGAAGTAAACTCTAATGTTCACTTCACTTTTCTTCTTACACGATCATTTTTAACTTTTCTTCTAAGTCATATGCAAAAACAACTTGTCCCACATATTCCCTTGGTAACTTCCCATGGTATTTCGTAAGTAGCTCTTCTGCCGGCATTGTTGAAAAAACAATTATCTTCGGAACTTCTTCTCCTTTCATTTTGTATATTGCCTTAATATGGCTTATCATTTTTGCCCCGGCATAACCGTTTAATTCTCCATCCTTCTTCTCTGGAAAATTCATATCAAGAATGATAATATCAAAATGATTAGATTCACAGTTTACTCTTGCTTCTTCCGCATATGTTGCTTCCTGAATGTTTGATATTTTCAGTTTTTTAAGTACTTTTCTTGCAGCAGCAATTTTGCTAGGTGAATCATCTATTATAAGCACTTTAGGAAAGTCTTGTCTTTTTAATAAAAGCCATTCCTCAAAAGCTTGTAATAACTTATCACCTGTTTGGCAAACAGCGTAGATTCCTTCTTTTTCTGACTCAGTTATTTCTGTATCAGAAAAAATTATAACATCTGGCTCTTTTTGCTTCAGTGCTGATAACCTTCTTTTTATCCTCCGCAGTAATTTAAATCCTTGCTTTTGATTATAAGTTTCTCTGCTAAAATCCTCTTTGTACCAGCAAAATCCTAAGTCAAGAATGATCAGATCAATTTGATGCTCTCTTGCAATTTGATAAGCATCTCTCCCACATCCAGCTACTTCGTAATAGTCAATAAAATTCTGTTCTAAAATTTTCTGAACTGTCCGTAGCTTTTGTGTGTTGTCTTCAACAATTAATATTTTCATATTGCACCTCACCTTCGTGCGTCAAAGACGTGTTTCAAAGTTGCTATGTTTTGTATTATATCATGTTTTCTTCAAATTTCAAAATGCTATATTTATTGATATGTTTTTATAACATATTTTCCATTTTTATATTTTAATTTGATTTCTCCCATTATATCTGTTCTATATATTTTACAATTTATCTTTTCCAATCTTTCTAAAACACCTTTATTTGGATGTCCAAAGTTATTATTTAATCCCACTCCAATTACTGCTATTTTAGGGCTTACCGCTTCTATAAAATCTTTTGTGCTTGAACTTTTTGAGCCATGATGTCCTACTTTTAAAATATCTGCTTTTAATTTTTGAGGAGTATTTTCTTTCAGTATTTCATTTTCTGCAATTTCTTCGATATCTCCTGTAAAGAGCATTGAAAAATTTTTGTAGTTAATCTTACATACTGTAGAATTATTATTTAAAATATTCTCTTTAATAAAGTTTGAATTATCTGGCCATATGATATCTATGTAAACATCTTTTTCTATTTGCAAGTGATCTCCTTTATTTACTATTATTAATTTAGTCTTTTTCTTTTTTAATAGTTCTTCAAACCTTTTATAATTTTCTGAAATTTCTCCTTGTTTTGAAATAATTATATTCTTCACTTTTAATTTTTCTATTACTGTTAAAAGTCCGTCCGCACATGATCTGTGTCAAAATGTGATATCATTAAATAATCTATTTTATTTATCTTTTTATTTAGTAAATATGGTATTAGTACATTTTCTCCAACATTGTAATTTTCGCTTCCTCCTCCATCTACTAGTATGGTTCTACCTCTGGGTGTTTTTATCAATGTACTATCTCCTTGTCCTACATCAATCATGTATATTTCCAGATTTTGATTTATGTTTTTATAAAGATTAATTGTTATGTCTAACACTAGTGTTGATATTATCAAAACATTGATTATTTTCTTTAGAATATTTCTTTTAGGTTTTATGAGATATTTAAACACTACAGAATAATATAAAAAAATTTGAAATATGGTTAGTGTCTTTATGTATATTGTAAGGAAATGAATTGATGAAATAAAATCAAATACTGATATAAAAACTTCTATGAGTGGTTGTATTATTTTAAGAATAAAACTTGGTAAAAATAATGATATAAGTCCTATTCCATCTATTATAAAAATAAATGGTGATACTATTATTCCTATTAATATTGTTGATAATGATATTTTCTTGAATAGATTTATTATTATTGGAAGAATTAAAATATTTGCTGAAATGGATAACATTATACTTTCATATAATTTCTGAACTAATTTATTTTTAAAAGTCTTAATCGTGATTTTTTTGAAGATGCATACAATACTTATTGTAGCTACGAATGATAATAAGAATCCTGAATCTATTATGTAATATGGATTTTTTATTAAGAGAATTAAACTTGATAAAGATATGTTTACAGGAAAGCTGTCTGATCTTAATAGCAAAATTGAAAGTATATGCATATTTGCCATTATAATTGCTCTTATTGCTGATGGTGAAAAATCTATTATTGTTGCATATAATATTAGAATTAATATAGTCAATTTCTTTTTCAATCTATTATCTTTTGTTATTTTTTCTATTGAAAATGTTACTAGTATTACTATGAAATTTATGTGCATTCCTGATATTGCAAGCAAGTGCGATACTCCACCCATTTGAAAATTTTCTTTTATTTGTTTATCTAACTCTGATTTGTCTCCTAATATTATTGCGTTAAAATATTCTGCTGTTTGTTTGGTAAAATTTTTTCTAAATTTATTTTTTAAGCTATCTGATATATTTTTTATTAATGTCTTTATACTTTTTTTGTTGCTTATTTTCACTATATTTAATGGTTGAATTGATCCATATATGTTTTCCTTTTTTAAATAATTTTGATAATTGAACACGCCTTCATTTTTATATGATGAACTTACCTCATATTCTCCATCAACTTTTATTATATCTCCTACAGTTAGATTAGTTCGATTCGTTCTCATTTTTAGTTTGGTATTATTTTCTTTTATTTTTATAATATATTCTGTTCCATATTCTTTTTCTAATCCCTTACTTTCCACTATCGCAACTACTTGTATGCTGCTGTGATTAGTATATGTATAATTGAATTTGTTTTCTTTATTTTGTATTACTATTATCCCTGTAATTTGGATTATGAAAAAAATTATTGCTGTTTGAACTGGAATTATTAATTTTATATATTTTCGTGTCTTTCTTATTTGTATGGATACCAAGTATATTAATATTTCTACACATAAAAATAGGGCTATACCTTTTTGTATGTATAGCCCTATTAATATTCCTAGTATATATCCAATGTTTAATACTAGTATTATATTTATTTTATTCACCTCATATTATAAACGTCTTGCACCTGCATAATTATCAGCATAATATCCTGATGTTATTGAATCATATACTACGCCTCTATTTGAGTTTGCGGCATGTATAAACTTTCCATCTCCTACATAAATTCCAACATGCCCGATTGATGAACTTCCATAGTAATGGAATAATAATAAATCACCTGGTTGAAGTTCTGATTTACTTACTGCTGTTCCTTCATTGGCTTGTGTATATGATGTTCTTGAAATTGTTTTTCCACATTTTCCATATACATATTGTGTAAACCCTGAGCAGTCAAACCCTGATGGTGAGCTACCTCCAGAAACATATCTACTTCCATAGTAGCTTCCTGCAACTTGAACTACATTACTACCAGAAACTGATGATGTAGTACTTGTTGTGGCTGTAGCATTTGTTCTTGGCTCTTCTTGGCTTCTTGATGATGTTGCACTTGCTGGTGGTTCGCCTTCTGTAACTAATGTTTTTGATATATAACCTTCTTTTCCATCATAACTTACTTTATACCAATCGCCTTCTTCAGCAATTATAGTTATCTTTGTATTTTTAGGTAATTTTCCTAATGATGTTGTTGAAGTACTTGGTCCTGAACGCAAGTTTGCTGAGGCATTTGAAGAAATGTATGCAGCTTTATTTAAAGTTGTAGTTGTTTCTTCTGGTTGAGTTTCTGTTGTTTCCTCTGGTTGTTCCTCAGTCTGCTCTGGCTTTGTGTCTTCGACTTCTTTCATTAAGAATACTTTTGGTACCCATGCATCTACTCCGTCAGTTTCTATTTTAGCCCAATTTGCCATTGTTGTATTAACTTTTACTTCTTTATCTTTGGCTAATTTTAAAACCTTCGTTGATGTGAAATTTGGAAGTAAATATGCTTGTGTCTCACTATTTATCACATTACCTAATTCCATTGTTTTTTCAGAATCTGTATTTGGTTGTGCTGTATTAGTTGTGTCTGTAGAAGGTGTATTTTCTGTTGTTTGATTATTGTTTTCTGTTGTTGTATTTGTAGTAGTTGTATTGTCTACAGTTCCCTCTGGTTCTAAATAATCTTTATATATGTAACCTTCTTTTTCTTTAAATCTTACTTTATACCAGTCTCCTTCTAATCCTAGTATTTCTGCTTTCTCTCCTGCATTTCCAATAACAACTATTTTTGAATCTGTACTTGCTTCTGCACGTACTCTAATTGTTTCTGCAGTAATTTTCCCTGTAACTCCAAAAGTATATTTAATATTACTTATTATGAATAAAATTACAGCTAAAGCTATTGCTACTTTTTTTAGTTTATTCATTAAAAAAAGACCTCTTTCTTACATAATTTTTTCGATTATAGTATATATTGTTTATAAATCGTTGTCAATAAATTTATTCTTCGTCTAAATCTAATTTTATGTGTACATCTTTTAGTTGTTCTGGTGATACTTTTGATGGAGCTCTCATTAAGACGTCTCTTGCTTTTTTATTTTTAGGGAATGCTATTACTTGTCTGATATTATCTTCTTGTGCTAAAAGCATTACTATTCTATCAACTCCAGGTGCTGCTCCAGCATGTGGTGGTGTTCCATAACTAAATGCATTGTACAATGCTCCAAATTTTCCTTTTACATCTTCTTCAGTGTATCCAGCTATTTCAAATGCTTTTATCATAATTTCTTGGTCATGATTTCTTACAGCTCCTGATGCGATTTCATATCCATTACATACTAAGTCATATTGATATGCATATATATCTAATGGATCTTTATTTTCTAAGCTATCCATTCCACCTTGTGGCATTGAGAATGGATTATGGTTGAAATCAATTGTTCCTTCATCTGACAATTCATACATTGGGAAGTCCACTATCCAACAGAATTTATATATATTCTTTTCAATTAAGTCTAGTCTTTTTCCTAATTCAATTCTTACTCCACCAGCTATTTTTTGAGCTTTTTCAAATTCATCAGCTACAAAGAAAATTGCATCACCTTTTGTGATTTCACCAATTTCTTCTAATGCTTTTTTATTTTCTGGTGTTATGAATTTAGCAATTCCACCTGCTAATTCTCCGTTTTCATCAACTTTTGTCCAAGCTAATCCTTTTGCATCTAATTCTGAAACTGCATATTCTGACATTTGATCAAAGAATTTTCTTGGTTTTTCTTGCATATTGTGTGTCACAATTGCTTTTATTGTTTTACCTTTGAATGCATTAAATTCTGTATTTTCAAATACTTTGGTTACATCAACTATTATTAATGGATTTCTTAAATCTGGTTTATCTGAACCGTATTTTTCCATGGCTTCTTTATAAGGAATTCTAACAAATGGTGCTTCTGTTATTTTCCAATCACTATTCTTTTTAAATACATTTGGTATAACTTCTTCACCAACTTCAAATACATCCTCTTGTGTTGCATAGCTCATTTCAAAATCTAATTGATAGAATTCTCCTGGTGATCTATCTGCTCTAGGATCTTCATCTCTAAAGCATGGTGCTATTTGATAATATTTATTAAATCCAGAAATCATTAATAATTGTTTAAACTGTTGAGGTGCTTGTGGTAAAGCATAGAATTCTCCTGGATGTAGTCTACTTGGAACTAGGAAATCTCTAGCACCTTCTGGTGATGAGTTTGCTAATATTGGAGTTTGAATTTCTGTAAATCCAAGTCTATCCATTTCGTCTCTCATTGTTTTCATTATTCTTGATCTTAATAAAATATTTTTATGAATTTTGTCGTTTCTTAAATCTAAAAATCTATATTCTAATCTTAAATCTTCTCTAACGTCTTGAGCATCTTTTTGATTTATTTCAAACGGTAATACTGCTCTACATTTTCCAAGGATTCTTATCTCTTTTGCAATTATTTCTATGTCACCTGTATCAATTTCAGTGTTTTTATTTGATCTTTCTGCAACTTCTCCTGTTACTGAAATTGAACATTCTGTTTTTATATCAGCTAATTGTTCTTGCAATTTTTCGTCATCTGATATTATTATTTGTGTAATTCCAAATTCATCTCTTAAATCGATGAATGTCATTTTTCCTAAATTTCTAATTTTTTGTACCCAACCAGCAAGTCTTACTTTTTTTCCTACGTCTGCTAGTCTTAATTCATTACAATTATGTGTTCTGTATTCGTTTGCTTTCATAAAATTCCTCTTTTCTTTTTTCGAGATTTTGTTTAAAAATTATATCGCTTTTTCACTAATTTATCAATACTTTAAGAGATTTTAACCAAAAAATGAGGTTACTATTTAAAGTAGCCCCATTTATATTCTTTTACACATTTGCATTTTGTCGATTTACAACATGTTACTCACTTATTCTGCTTGCATCATTAATTTATCTAAATAATTTGATGCAATTTCTTTTAATTTATCAAATTCTTCTTGATTATGATATCTGTTTACTATTTTATCAGCTGTTTTTTTAGCTAATTCATAGTCTTTTTGTTTTATATCTAATAGCTTAAAAGCTTCTTCTAACTCGTCTTCATCTAAGAAAATTACATCATTTTCTTTAGTTAAAACTACATCTAAATATAAATCAATTATGTATGGAACTCTTGCTTTATATTTTACTTTTTTAGCTATATCAAAATAGAATTCTACTAATTCAGAATTTGTATCAAATACTGCTATTATTGCGTAATTTTCATCTCTAGGATATAGTGTTAACCATCTATACCCCGTATCTAATATTACTTCTTCTCCATTTTCTCTTGGAACTCTCCACTTTTTTTCTACTTTCTTTGCATTTAATAAACACACTGTTCCAAATTCAGGATCGTTTTTTGTATCTAATTTTTTAAATTCTTTTTCTAATATATCTTTTATTTTTGAATAATCTGCGTGTTTCTTTTTCATTCTTCTTCCTCCGTTTTGCATTTTTTAATTAATTCTTTATTTTTTATTTATAATTAATTCTCTATAATATGTTTATTATACACAAAACTTTAAAAACCTGCAAAATTTTATTATTTATTTTTAAATTCTTTTGCATTTTTTACTAAACCAACAAATAATGGACCTGGTCTATCTGGTCTTGATTGAAATTCTGGGTGAAATTGTCCTGCTATAAAATATGGATGATCTTTTAATTCTACTATTTCTACTAAGCTACCATCTGGTGATGTTCCTGAACATATTAATCCTTTTGATTCTAAAGCTTCTTTATAATCATTGTTATATTCGTATCTATGTCTATGTCTTTCTGATATTTCTTTCTTTCCATATACTTTCTCGGCTAGTGTATTTTCTTTTATTATGCAAGGATATGCTCCAAGTCTCATTGTACCGCCTTTTTTAGTTACACTTTTTTGTGATTCCATTATATGAATTACAGGATTTTTTGTATCTTTACTAAACTCTGCTGAATTTGCATCTTTCAATCCCAATACATTTCTTGCAAACTCAACAACTGCCATTTGCATACCTAAGCATATTCCTAAGAATGGAATTTTATTTTCTCTTGCATATTTTATTGCTGATATTTTTCCTTCGATTCCTCTGCTTCCAAATCCACCTGGAACAAGGATTCCATGATAGTCTTTTAAAACTTCTGCAACATTATCATCATTGATTGTTTCTGAATCAATAAATCCTACTTTTACTTTTACTCCATTTGCATATCCACCATGTCTTAAACTTTCTGCAACTGATAGGTATGAATCTTCTAATTTCATATATTTTCCTACTAAAGCAATATTAACTACTTCTTGACATGATTTTATTTTTTTATTTAATTCATTCCAATTTTCATTATTACATTCTTGATTTAATCCTAACTTCTTACAAACTGCTCTTGCAAGTCCCTCTTTTTCAAGTAATAGTGGAACTTCATATAAGCTTTCTGCTGTCATATTTTCTATTACATTTTCTGGTCTAACGTTGCAAAATAATGCAATTTTTTCTTTCATTTCTTTTTCTATATGTTCATCAGCTCTTGCAACTAGTATATCTGGTTTTATACCAAATGACTGTAACTCTTTTACTGAGTGTTGTGTTGGCTTTGACTTTATTTCTTTTGAGCCTGATATGAATGGTAATAGAGTTACATGAATGTAACAAACATCATTAATATCTTTTTCTATACCAACTTGTCTAATTGCTTCTATTAACGCAAGTCCTTCCATATCTCCTACTGTTCCACCTAATTCTGTTATTACAACATCAGTATCTGTATTTTCAAATGAATAAATTTTTTCTTTTATTTCATTTGTAATATGAGGAATTACTTGGATTGTTTTTCCTAAATATGTACCTTTTCTTTCCTTTTCAATTACACTTGAATAAATCTGTCCCATTGATACACTTGAATCTTTTGTTAGTGCCTCATCTATAAATCTTTCATAATGTCCTAAGTCTAAGTCTGTTTCTGCTCCATCATTTGTTACAAATACTTCTCCATGTTCATAAGGACTCATTGTTCCTGGATCTACATTTATATATGGATCAAATTTTTGTATTGTAACTTTATAACCTCTATTTTTTAATAGTCTTCCTAGTGATGCTGCTGTTATTCCTTTTCCTAATCCTGAAACTACTCCTCCTGTGACAAATACATATTTAGTCTTCATTTTATTTATCCTACCTTTCTTGTAAAACCCTAAAAAACAAAAAAACAGATAAAAAAAAGGGGTTTTTTTTTTATCTGTTTTGTCTCAACAAAAATTATGTGCTTATTTTATCATTATATTTTTACTAATGCAAGTATTAATTTTATGATTCATACTTTTTTATTTTAAACGTTGTTTTACAGCTTCATAGATTATGATACCTGCTGATACTGATGCATTTAAAGATGTTATTTTTCCTTTCATAGGAATTTTTACAAGCATATCTGTATTTTCTTTTACTAGTCTACTCATACCAAAACCTTCACTACCTATGATTATTGCAATATCACCTTTAAGATCCTGATTGTAATATAAAGTTCTTGCTTCTCCGTCTGTTCCTATAATCCATAATCCGTTTTCTTTTAATTTTCTAATTGTCTCTGTTATATTATTTACTCTTGCAATCTTCATGTGTTCTACTGCACCTGCTGATACTTTTGCAACTGTGCTATTTACTGTTACAGTTCTTCTTTTTGGAATTATTATTCCATGAACTCCAGCTGTTTCAGCAGTTCTAATTATTGATCCTAAATTATGTGGATCTTCTATTCCATCTAGTATTAATATAAAAGCATCTTCATTTTTACTCTTTGCAAAGTCTAATATATCTTCTACTTCACAGTAATTAAACGGTGGAACCACTGCAATTACGCCTTGGTGATTTTTAGTCTTTGACATGAAATCTAATTTTGATTTTTCAACTTCAGTAACTACTACTTTGTTTTCTTTTGCTACTGCAATAATTTTATTTATTGATCCATGTCTTTCTCCACTTTGTACAAATATTTTATTAATGTCTCTATCTGAATTCAACAATTCTAAAACTGCATTTCTTCCTTCTACTATGTCATCATATTCATTTTCATCTTTTGGCTTATTATCTCTGTTGTCATAATTCTTTCTATTGTTATTTTTGAAATTTCTTTTGTTATCATTTTTCTTGAATTCTGGTTTCATTTTATTTATTCCTTTCATGTTTTTCTTTCACAGGTTTTAACATTTCTATTTCTTTAGTTTTGTGCATTATTCTTCCTAATATATATACTATAAATGGTGCAACTATTAAAAAGGCTTGACATAGTATATTAGATTTTACTAATTCCAAATTATTCACTGAATAGAATATTCCACATGCACATACTGGAGCGTATATTAAAATATTTTCATTTTTATATATAAACCAGTAAGCTAATAGAATTAAAATTACTCCTAATATTTGTAAGAAAGTATCTAGTACATAAATTATATTACCTTCCACGCAAAATCTGAATACATAGGCGGCTATTCCCAGTATTGCAACAAGTAGGCCTGATTTAGTAGATGTATCTATGGCTTTTGTTTTTACTGTCATTATTACTACTATAACAAATAGTATGCCTTCTAATATACAAAATTTTTCATAATTATCTTTTATCTCAACAAATCTTTGAAATTTCACTCTTCCTTCTTCTGAAATTATGTTGTAATTTGTTTGTTCTTCAGTAATTTCATTTGAAGCTGTTGCCGCTAGTGCTGTTGGTATCATAAATATTATTAAGGCACTTATAATTAAAGCTATCTTTCTTAAACTTTTCATCTTTCGTTCTCCTTATTCTTCATCGTCTAATTTTAACACTGCTAAAAATGCTTCTTGAGGTACTTCAACATTTCCTATTTGTCTCATTTTCTTTTTACCTTTTTTCTGTTTTTCTAGAAGTTTTTTCTTTCTTGTAATATCTCCTCCATAACATTTTGCTAATACGTCTTTTCTCATAGCTGATAAAGTCTCTCTTGCAATTATTTTTCCGCTTACAACTGCTTGAATTGGAATTTCAAATAATTGTCTTGGTATAACTGTTTTTAATTTTTCAGCCATCTTTCTTCCTCTTGTATAAGCACTGTCTTTATGAACTATGAATGATAAAGCATCTACTGCTTCATTATTTATATGTATATCTAATTTTACAAGTTCTGATCTTCTATACTCTTTAAATTCATAGTCTACTGATGCATATCCTTTTGTCTTTGATTTTAGTGTGTCAAAAAAGTCATATATTATTTCATTTAAAGGCAAATCATATTCTAATGTAACCCTGTTGCTGTCTAGATATTTCATATCTATATATGTACCTCTTCTTTTTTGGCAAATATCCATTATATTTCCAACAAATTCTTTAGGTGTCATTATTTCAGCTTTCATGATTGGCTCTTCTATGTATTTTATTTCTTGTGTTTTAGGCAAATCTGTTGGATTGTATAATTCAATTACTTCTCCATTTGTTTTATACACCTTATATATAACTGATGGTGCTGTTGTTATTAATCCTAAATCGAATTCTCTTTCTAATCTTTCTATAACTATCTCTAGATGTAGTAATCCAAGGAAACCGCATCTAAATCCAAATCCTAAAGCTATTGATGTTTCTGGTTCATACTCTAAAGCTGCATCATTTAATTTTAATTTTTCAAGAGCATCTTTCAAATTTTCATATTCGCTACCATCTAATGGATACATTCCACAATATACCATTGAATTAGCTTTTTTGTATCCTGGTAATGGTTCCTCAGCTGGATTTTCAAAATTTGTAATTGTATCACCAACATGTAAGTCTGATACATTTTTTATACTTGCTGCTATGTATCCAACTTCGCCAGCTTTTAATTCGTTTGCTGGAACGTATTGCCCTGCTCCAAAATATCCTACTTCTGTTACAGTAAAATGTTTTCCTGTTGCCATAAATAGAATTTCATCTCCCACTTTTACTGTTCCTTCTTTTACTCTAACATAGCTGATTGCACCTTTGTAATTGTCATAAAATGAATCAAATATTAAGCATTTTAATTTTCCTTTTCTATCTCCTTGTGGTGCTGGAATGTCTGAAACAATTCTTTCTAATACTTGTTCAACATTTAATCCAGACTTAGCAGAAATACATGGTGCATCCATTGCTGGAATTCCAATGATATCTTCTATTTCAGCTTTTACCTCGTCTGGCCTTGCATTTGGCAAATCTACTTTATTTATTACTGGTATTATTTCTAGATTATTATCTAATGCTAAATATACATTTGCTAGTGTTTGTGCTTCTACTCCTTGACTACTATCTACAACTAAAATTGCTCCTTCACATGCTGCTAAGCTTCTTGAAACTTCATAGTTAAAGTCAACATGACCAGGTGTGTCTATTAAGTTTAGTTCATATGTTTGTCCATCCTTTGCTGTATAATTCATTCTTACAGCTTGAGACTTTATGGTTATTCCTCTTTCTTTTTCAATATCCATATTGTCTAAGACTTGGCTTTCCATTTCTCTTTTTGTAAGTACTCCTGTCATTTCAATTAATCTATCTGCCAATGTTGATTTTCCATGATCTATATGTGCTATTATACTAAAATTTCTAATTTGCTTTTGATTGTCGTTCACGCTTAAATCTCCTTAAATAAATTTATATTATTCTATCAAATTAATGCTTATATTTCAATATATCTGCATATCAAAATATTGATTATATTGATATAACAAAAATCTATTTTGGTAATATTTTCATGTTCATATTTTCTATTAAAATATATTTCTACATAAAATATTAATTTTTCTTTCTAAACGTAAAAAAGAGCAAACTTAAATTTGCTCTTTTTCTATTATTCATCATTATATTATAAACCATATTGCTCCTGATGGAATAGCATACCATATCCACATTACAGCAACAAATAGTTCCCAGTTGCTTCCTTCTACATGTACTGGCTCAAATTTATCTGCAACTCCACCTAGTAAACCTGCACCTTTTTCTTTCCAGTTAGTGTTCTTAGCTTTGTTATAATACTCAACAACTTTTTCTATACCTTTGTCTATGATTGTTTTATTTATTGGTATTTCGTCAACATAAGAAACTCTATATTCATCTATTTGTCCTAAAGAATATAGTAATTTAAATTTTCTTTCTTCTCCTGGTTGCATATTTTCAAATGCCAAATATTTTTCTTGCATTAGTTTTCCTTTATAATATGAATCAACTTTTACATATTGTTTTTCAATTACTTTATCAGAATTATTTTTTACTGTACCTGTAAAGTATGATTGTCTTCTATTTGAATTGGCCTTATCAACATTTATTTCAAACCCGTTATCAGCTTGCTCTATTTTGATATTTTCATTACTTACATCTTTATATGAACTTCTTATTCCAAAATCTATTAAAAAATTTGAAAAAAAGTAAAATGCTATAATTATTAAAGCGTATGTAAAAAACGTTTGCATTCTTTTCATAGCTTCCTCCTATTTTTTATTCCATTTTTTGTCTCAACTATTACTATTATACTACATTTTATATCTGTTGTAAATACGGTACAACCTCATTTTAGCCGATTAGAAGGTTATTTCTATTTCTTTATTTAGATATATTGAATATATGTATACATGTTTTACTTTCTCTTTTAATGATTCTTCTAGTGCTTTTTTATAAATTTCTAACTGTACTTTGTATTTGTCTATTAATTCTTCTCCCGAACCTTCTACATAGTCTGTCTTATAATCTACTAAAATTACTTCATTTTGTTGGTTGATGTAATATAAGTCTATAATACCTTGTACTAATATATTTTCAGAGTTTTGTGTATTATATATTTCTTTAGTATTTATGTATGTATAAAATGGTGTTTCTTTTTTTATTTCTTTTGCATTTTTTAAATTCTTTATAAATTGTGTATTGATTATTTGATATATTTTTTCTATGTTTATGCTGTCTTTTTGTATTTGAGTTATTATATTTTTAGTACATAAATTATTAACAAACTGTGCTAATTCTTCTTTTGAATATTCTTTTGTGAAATCTAGTTTTTGTAAAATTAAGTGTATTATGGTTCCTCTTTCAGCAGATGATACTTTTGTTTTATCTAGCATAAACTTTGGCTTAATTTCTATATGTTGTTGCTTTTGAGTTTCATTATTTTTTAATTCTTTTATTTTGGTTACACTCATTTTACTTTGAATGTTTGTCATTTCTTTGTATTTATATTGCCAATTTAAAATTTCATTTATCTTTTCATAATCTATTTTTTCAGGTAATTCTATGTTTCTTTTTTCTTGTTCTTCTTGATTTTCTTCTGCTTTAAGCACGTCTTTTTTAGCTATCTTATTTAATGTTATTTGATTTTCAATATCTTGATGGTTTAAATATACTAGTTCTATCCATTCAAGATAACTTAGGTATTTCTTTAATACCAAGTGATTTATTTTATAATTTTCTTTTTCGTAAATTTCTAACAATTCTTTTTTCTGTTCAATTGATTTTGTAAAATCATTTTCGACACCTGTTATTATAAGTTTTTCTTTTGCTCTTGTTAATGCAACATATAAAATTCTCATTTCTTCTGCAATTGATTCTTCTTTAGTTTTAATTTTTATTGCTTCTTTTGTTGCTGTAGCATATTCGATCTTTCTATCATAATTAATATATTGCATTCCAAAACCTATATCTTGGTGTAATAAAATGCTTTCATTTAAATCTTTTTGATTGAATTTCTTATCTGTTCTTGAAATTATTGCAACTGGAAATTCAAGTCCTTTACTTTTGTGAATACTCATAATTCTAACTACGTTTTCATTTTCCCCAATTACTTTAGCTGAAGATAAATCACTGTTACTACTTTTTACTTTTTCTAAGTATCTAATAAAATTAAATAATCCCTTGAAGCTGACTTTTTCGTAATCTTTTGCTCTGTCTAATAACATTTTTAAGTTTGCTTTTCTTACTTGTCCATTTGGCATTAATCTAACATAGTTGTAATAATCTGTTTCTTCATATATTTTTTGAATAAATTCATTTAATGGAAGATATCTTTCTTCTTCTCTCCATTTGTTTAGTTTATCAAGAAAATTTATTACTTTTTCTTTTAATTTACCATCTATTTTTGGCGATGCTTTTGCTTCTTTTAATGAATCGTAAAAATATCCTTCATTTTGTGTTAGTCTAATTTCGATCAATTCATTATCTGTGAAATCTCCTATGATTGATCTCATTACTGTTACTAAAGGTATGTCTCTATATGGATTATCTATTATTTTTAGTAATGATGTTATTGTTCTTATTTCTATTGATTCCAAATAGTTTTCTGCTTGATCACTAAAAACAGGTATATTTAAATTTAGTAATTCTTTTTCAAACACGTTTGCTGTATTTGATGTGGCTCTTAACAAAATTACAATATCTTTGTATGTTATATCCCTATATCCTGTTTTTCTGTCATATACTTGATATTTTGATTTTATTAATTTTTGAATTCTGTTTGCCACAAATTTTGCTTCGATTTCTGTTTTTTCTAGTAACTCACTTGAACTATCTTCTTCTATTTCTTCGCCATCTTCATTTTCTTCTTTTTTCAAATCAATTATATCTAGTTCGGTCTTTCCCGCAAATTCTACATTTTCTGTTGGTTCTTCATATGTTGCTCCAAGATTCAAATATTCACTTTCATCATATTCTATTTCACCAAAGTCAGCACTCATAATGTCTGAGAATATTAGGTTTGTTGTATCTAGTATGTTCTCTCTACTTCTGAAATTTTTGAATAGTTTTATTTTTTGGCCATATTCATTTGGTTCTAGTCCATATTTTTGATATTTGTCTAAAAATAGTTCTGGTTTTGCTTGTCTAAATCTATATATACTTTGCTTTACGTCGCCTACCATAAATATGTTTTTTCCATTTGAAATTGATGTTAAAATATATTCTTGAACTAAGTTACTATCTTGATATTCATCAATAGCTATTTCATTAAATTTTTCTTCATATTTTTTGGCAACTTCTGTTTTTTGATATATTCCATTTTCATCTTTTTTTAATAAGATCTTTAAAGCATAATGTTCTATATCACTAAAGTCCATTATATTTTTGTTTGATTTTTTCTCTGAGAACTTTTCCATGAATTTTAACGTTACGTCTTTTATTTTTTTTAGTATTGGATACATTGCATTAATGTCTTCAACCGCTTCTTCTGTATTATATATAAATGTTTGAGATACGGCTTTTGATATTCTTTTTTTCACATTATCTCTGGCTTTTTTAGTGTCTTCTTTTAAATTACTTACTACTTTTTTATCTGTTGGCCATGTTTTGAATTTTAAATTATTAGCTATTTCGTATGCTCTTTCCCAGTTATCCCAATTTTGTTCTAAAAATTTTAATTGATTTATATCGTCTGCAACGACTAGTGAAAACTTTGATAATTCAGTAATCATATCTAATTGATGTTTACTGCTTTCTAGGATTTGAATTGAATTTAATACTTCATCCCTGAAATTTTTTAAAATGATTTTTCCCCATTCTGTTTGTGAAAAATCTTCTATGTTACTCATATTAAATTTTTCAATTTGTTCTTCTAACCAATCTTCTGGAAATGGCGCACTTTGAATGTAATTATGAATTTTTAAAATTATATTTTTTAAATTTTCGTCATCTTTGTATCCAGCATATAATTCAATTAATTTATTAAATTCATCATCGTTTTCTAAATATAGTTCTTCAAAAGTCTCTTCAATTGCTTCTTGCTTTAGTAATTCTAATTCTGTGTTATCAGCTATTCTAAAGTTTGATGAAGCTCCTATTTCAAAGAAATTATTTCTAATTATATCTAAACAAAATGCATCTATTGTGCAAATGCTTGCTTTATTTAATAATACTATCTGTTTTCTTAGTCTTTGATTTAATGGATCCTCATCAATTTGCTTATACAAAGCTGTTAATATTCTTTCTCGCATTTCTGATGCTGCAGCATTTGTAAATGTTACGACTAATATTTTATCTATATCTACATTATCATTAATTATTTTTCTTATAATTCTTTCAACTAAAACAGTGGTCTTTCCACTACCAGCAGCAGCTGCTACTAGTATGTTATTACCTTTTTGTGTTATTGCACTTAACTGTTCGTTTGTCCACTTATTTGCCATGTTAGTATTTCCTTTCTGAAGATTTTAGTTCATTAATTTTTTCATTAAGTCTTCAATATGTTTCTTTCTGCTAGCTGTTTCTTCTTCATCAATTTTGAATGAATTGCCTTCTTTTATAACAACATCTCCATCTTTTATTTCTTCTTGAAACACACTTTTAGGAAATTCTTCCATCTTTTTAGTTTCTTGATTTTCACAGATTACTAAATTGTTTTCTATTCGATCTATTATATATTTCATTTTATTATCCTCTCTATTTCTCATATATGTTGTATTATATCAATATTCACATTGTAGTACAATAAAAAGATAAGAAAACTCCCCTAACCATCGTCAGGGGAGTTTCTTTAGCAAACAGATTAGTCTCTATAGATGACAACATTTTCGAGAACAGTTACTGGTACTTCCACAAATCTCAGCTTTTTAGCTACCTCGTATGCTGTTGCTCCATCCAGGAGTTTTCCATTTCTGGATACAACAATCGTTCTTGGGAGTTTGTTATACCTTCTTGCAAAAGTTAACATTCTTTTGAACTTATTACTATTGGTATTGCTTACTTTGCTGATTTTTTGGATACTATCCAACCTCCGATATTCAACCCAGCTTTTAGGCAAATCGAAACCTTTTTTTACCTTAGCGTTGAACTTTCTCTTTTTCTTTTTGGCAACTACACTATGATAGAAACTTTTCTGAGCTTCTTCATCCCGTATAGTCCTCCACACGCCATATTCGTATTGGTTCATGTTAGACTTACTGCTATTGCATTTCTGACATGCTGGTTCCAAATTATTTGTAATTGACATTCCCCCAAAATCGCTTGGAAATAAATGATCAATCGTTATTTTCTTTGGATCTACACTTTTTCTGCAATAATAGCATTGACATTTGCCTTTCATCTCATACGCCAGCTGTACCATGAGTTTCTCAAAGTCCCAGTATCCACGAATCTCTAGTATGCCATTTTTAACCCGTACATATTTCTTTCCGTCTGCTTTGTAGAACATCTCAGGTAATTCTATAATCATATGAATACCTCCTATTCTTCTCTTTGTTTACGAGTCATCTTTATAGTACCACGCATCTTTTTTAAAATCAACCTCATATGTTGCTTTTTAATTTTTAATATACTATAATTTTTGTATATTATTTGAAAGGGAGACTATATGATACTTTTTGATTTACCCATTTATCAATTTATAATGTCTATTTTTCCTGTAAACAATACTATACTTACAATTATGAAACTAATTACAACACTTGGTTCTACACTAGTTATTGTTTCTGGAATTTTATCTGTTGCAGTTATTTCGTGGAAAAATAAAAAAATATTTCTTACATTTTTATCTGCTAATTTAATTGGTGTTATATTAAATAATTTAATAAAAATTATTGTTAGACGTCCACGTCCTACTCAAACATTAGTTATGACAGTTGAAAATTCTTACAGTTTTCCAAGTGGGCATTCTATGATGTCAATGATTTTTTATGGATTAATTATTTACTATATTATGAAATATATGAAAAATAAAAGATTAAAAAACATATTTGTTCCACTGCTTTCTGCTATAATCTTCTTAATAGGTATTAGTCGAATATACTTAGGTGTGCATTATGCAACTGATGTATTATGTGGCTGGATAATTGGATTAGTTTATTTAATCATTTTTATAAAAATTTTAAATAGAAAAAAAGTTAAAACATCTAAGTAATTATTAATTAAAATAAAATAGAAGCTCAAGATTAATTTCTTGAGCTTTTTATTATACTATTAAATATCTATCAGATTTTTATCTTTAAATATTATTAATATTTATTTCTCCCAGTAAGTTGATGGATTTACATTAGTTCCATCTTTTGTCATTTCAAAATGTAGATGTGGATCATCAGCAATTTCAAAGGCTGCATTATCTCCAACTGATCCTATAATTTGTCCTTTTTCTATTGTTTGTCCCTCAGAAACAAATTCGGCTGTTTGTAAATTTGAGTATATTGTTTTGAATCCATTTTCGTGAACTACTGTTACTGTTATTCCATATCTTGGATCATTTTTTATAGATTCAACAGTTCCCGCTTCTGATGCTAATACTGAACTTCCTTTTTCAGCTTTTATATCAACTCCTAAGTGAACAGTCCATTCTTGCAATGTTTCAGAATATGTTAAATTAGAATCTGAAAAATCTTTTGCAATCTCTCCTTCTAATGGTACTGAAAAATGTAACTCTACTGGTTTAGGTGTTTCTTTTACCTCTGGCGTTGGAGTTTCTTTTATCTGGTTTACTGTATTATTAGTAATATTTGATGTATTTATTGCAATTTTTTCTTCAGCCTTATTTTCAACTTCATTTATACTTTTATCTTCTGTTGAACTGACCATTGTAGCATCGAAATTTTCCTCTGATTCTATCTGAGCTATCTTAGCATTAGCTTCTTTTTTGGCTTTATATCCTGATAATGCAAATATAAAAATTATTAACACAGTTAAAAAGCCTACACCAATTATATAAAATCTTTTTTCTTTATCTAGCATAGTAGATTTATATCTTTTTCCTCTGTTCATACTCTCCTCCTATATTTTATTTATTACAAGTATTTCCATATTTTATGTATTTATACAAAGAGAAGATTATATTTATTTATCTTTTATATTTTCTATTTCAATATTTTTAAAGAAATGCTCTATGATCTCTTTATAATTCTTTCCCTCTTTTGCCAATGTATTACTTCCTGTTTGGCTTAACCCAACACCATGTCCATATCCTATTACTTTAAATTTCACTGTACTTTCTGATATTTCATATGTGAAATTTGATGACTTTAATTCAAAAATTTTTCGAGCTTCAACACCTGAAATATTTTTATTTCCTATTTTCAAAGTTTTAATTCTAGAGCTTTCTGTATATTCTAGAATTTCTATACAGTTCTCTTCATTCCAGTCTATTGAAAAATCACTGTAAGCAGACTTCATTCTGCTTTCTATTTCAGCTTTTGTATATTCTTTTTCAGAATAATATTGACTATACTCATCTTCACCACTAGTTTCTACAACTTGCAAATATGGAAAATCACTTCCGCCCCATACATTTATAGGAATTTCTGTTGTTCCTCCACTATTTGAGTGAAAAAAAGCATCAATTGGTTTTCCATTATATGTTATGACTTCACCAGCAGTTGAATATACTGCATTTGTTAATTTGCTCCATTTCTCATCTTGATTGTCTCCCCATTTTTCATATCTTTTTTCTTTAGATATCCATGCCTGACAACATGTACTGCTGTCACAAATATCTGCATTATCATGCTTATGACCATTTTCAATTTGGTATAAAGTGTATGTTCTAGCTACTGTAGCCTGAGCTTTCAAAGCCTCTTCTTCATACTCAACTGGCATTTCTGCTGCCACAACATTTATCAAATAATCTTCTAACTCTAATGTTTCCACAACATTTTCATTATTATGTAATAAATTTATTTTTTTATATTGTACACCTAAATCTAAGCTTGGTTTTTCAACATTAATTTCTATTCTTTGTGTATTCTTATTTATTTCAAAGCTCTGCGTTAGCCACATTGGTAATATTACAAAAGCTCCTATACTAGAAAATAAAAAAAAGAATACATAGTGTTTTTTTATTTTTTCAATTATATTTTTCACAATTTCTCCTTTATGTTCTCTCTCATTTTCAATAAAATTTTCTTTTCTATCCTAGATACCTGTACTTGACTTATGCCATATTGTTCAGCAATTTGACTTTGAGTTTTATTGTAAAAATATCTTAATACTATTATGTTTCTTTCCTTTTCTTCTAATTTATTTAATTCTTCTTTTAATACTAATTTTCTTATTGTTTCATCTTCATAACTTTCAACTTTTACTTGTTTTATTAACATATTTTCGCTTCCATCATCCATATCTTCGTCTATTGATTTAACTTCTCTTTCTGCTTCCAATGCTAATAAAATATTTTCTTTTGATTCCTTTAACTCTTCTTTTATTTTTTCAATTGTTAATTCTTTTCCCTCTTTTTCATACTGCTTTCTAAGCATCTCTATTTTCATATTCAATTCTTTTAAACTTCTACTAACTTTTACAATTCCATCGTCTCTAAAATGCCTTTTCAACTCTCCTATAATATATGGAACAGCAAATGTAGACAGCTTCACATTATATTCTTTATCAAATCTTTTGATTGATTTTATAAATCCTAAAGCACCAATCTGAAACAAATCTTCAGTTTCGTACCTACTATTTTTAAATCTTTTTACTATACTCCATATCAATCTTGAATTTTTTTCTACAATATCATTTAACTTCTCTTTATCCCCAGATTGTGCTTCTAAGATTTCTTCTATTGTAGTTTCATACAAAATTAATATCTCCTAACAATCTAATAAATTTTGTTCTTTTTTTATAATCTTTTTCATTGTAACTTTAGTTCCTAACCCTACAATTGATTCAACTTTAAGTTCATCCATAAAACTTTCAACAATTGTAAAGCCCATTCCAGACCTTTCAAGTTCTGCTTTTGATGTATATAATGGCTTTCTTGCCATTTCAACATCTTCTATTCCTTTACCTGTATCTGAAATTTCTATTATCACGCAATTATCAATTATGTAACTATGTATTTTTATAATCTCATCATTAGAATCATATGCATGTATTATTGAATTAGTAACTATTTCAGATACTGATGTTTTTATATCAGAAATTTCTTCTATGGTAGGATCTAACTGAGCAACAAATGCTGCAACTGTGATTCGTGCAAATGATTCATTACAAGATTTACTTAAAAATTCTAGTCTCATTTCATTGTCATACTGTTTTTTCATTTTTGTGTTCCTCCTCTACAATTGGAATTATTTTTAACACACCTGTCATGTCAAATATTTTTCGTATATTTGGTTTTACATTTTTCATTTCAATCTTTGCACCAATCATTGACGCAGTTTTGTATCTGCCTATTACCATTCCGATTCCGGCACTATCCATAAAATAAACGTTATTAAAATCAAGTATAACTCTTTTCGGATTACGTCTTTGAATTTCATAATCTGCATTCCTCCTTAATATTTCTGCTCTATGATGATCTATCTCTTCATCTATCTCTAAATTTAAGAGCTTGTCCTTCTCGTCGAAATCAATTTTCATACGACCCTCCTTTAGAACTTTATATATTGTATATTCTTTTCTTTCCATTTTTTTCCTTTGACGAAATATGGGAACTCATCGACCTTTTTCGACACTTAGGAATGCTTTTTACCAGTATAATTTAATTTTTAAGGTCTAGAAAAAGAGCTATGTTTCCATAGCTCTTTTGGTTTGTTATTTGGTTGGTGTACCTTGTCCGACATTTCTTTTGACCTATTACTAGGTGTGTAGTAGCACAATCTCTACTTCAAATAAGTATTCATTATTCCATTTTGTAAATAGTTCTATCGTTTTCTATATTTTGATATGATATAATCCAGTTCGCATTGGCATACACGCCAGCCCAGTTATAGTTCCCTATTATATTTTGATATGATATAATTAGATGGAGTAAACACAATATTCGATCATAGTTATAGTTCCCTATTATATTTTGATATGATATAATATTTTACTTCTTTGTAATTTTCTTCATCTAGTTATAGTTCCCTATTATATTTTGATATGATATAATCTGTCATTTCTGTACCACTTTTATATGTTAGTTATAGTTCCCTATTATATTTTGATATGATATAATAAAACCAAGAATAGTAGAAGCATTTGGAAAGTTATAGTTCCCTATTATATTTTGATATGATATAATCCGACCTTTGAGCTTATACCAACATTTAAGGTTATAGTTCCCTATTATATTTTGATATGATATAATAATGAAAATAATGTGACGTTTACGAAGTTGGTTATAGTTCCCTATTATATTTTGATATGATATAATAGGAAATAAAGCATTAACGACAGAGAAAAGGTTATAGTTCCCTATTATATTTTGATATGATATAATAATAGACCACCAGAGGTGGTCGGACTCTGGGTTATAGTTCCCTATTATATTTTGATATGATATAATTACTTCCTGTTGTTTCATTTACAACTGGTTGTTATAGTTCCCTATTATATTTTGATATGATATAATGTAGATGTCGATTGGATATACCCACTAAGCGTTATAGTTCCCTATTATATTTTGATATGATATAATTTCCCCAGCCATATTGCTTTAATAACATTGGTTATAGTTCCCTATTATATTTTGATATGATATAATACAGACAAAAAGCACATTGGATTTGTAATTGTTATAGTTCCCTATTATATTTTGATATGATATAATTAATATATTTAGTAATATAATTACAACATTGTTATAGTTCCCTATTATATTTTGATATGATATAATAAAACAATTCCATGCTAAAATATATGTATAGTTATAGTTCCCTATTATATTTTGATATGATATAATATTCCCTACAAAAAGCTAGTAATATCAATAATTACTAGCTTTTTTCTTTTAAAAAAATATATTAAATTAATTAATTTTTTCCTTATTTTATCTCTTTTTTTAGAAAAGAGATAAAGTTTCAAATTCGATTGGTTTCTCATATTTAGATTTTCTCCCTAATAAAATTTCAACATTTTCATATTGTTTTTCTGTAATAACAAGAACTCTAATAGATCCATCATCAGGTACATTTGCTTTTAACCTTTTCTTATGTAATTCTACCATATCATTTCCATTGCATACTCTAGCATACACTGAAAATTGCACCATATAATATCCATCTTTAATTAAAAAGTTTCTAAATTGTGTTGCTTTTCTTCTTTGTGGTTTAGTTTTAACTGGTAAATCAAAGAAAACTAATATTCTCATAAACTTATGCATACCTGTACTCTTCTAATTCAATTAAATATGGTAATTTAATCAAATTTTCTTTTTTATTCATACTTGTTGAATAACTTTTTATCATATATTCAATTGCACCTTGAATATTAAATTTTTTACCATCTATTAAAACTAAACTATTCATTACATTGTATATTTTTTGCTTTTCTTCAGGTGTTAGCCTTTTCATTCTAAAATCTACTGTATTTATAACATACAAATCTACAACTGGTCTAAAACATTCTATAAAATCATCTGCTAAGTTAAAATTATTTAATTGATTGTGATGGAATATTCCTAAAGATGGCTCAAATCCATACATTATTAGAGTTCTTGCTATCATTCCTCTTACTATTGAGTAACCATAATTTAGTGCAGCATTCTCAATACATTCTTTATTTCTATTAAAATCATTTCCGAAAATTGATTTAAAATAAAACGCTGCTGCTTTTGCTTCTACATTTTTTGAATCTCCTGATGTTATGCCTTTTGTCATTTCTAATAATTTGGTAAACTTTTCATTTTTCAACTCTTCCATACATTTGGCTTGATTAACTATTTTCACTGTTACAATCTCTTGCCAAATTCTTTTTAGCAATGGTTTTGAAATATTAAATTGCATTTGCAAATTTTTAAGTTGTCTTGAATAATTATTTGTTCCAATTAATATGCCTGATGGAAGATGCTTTGAATCACACACATATAAAATAATATCATGTTCAATTATTTTATATAATGTGTATGTTGTAATACTTGTTCTTAATGACTCAATGCAAATACTATTAATATCTTCTAATGGAACAGTATGTTCGCCGTTTTCGTTTTGTATTAATAGTTGCTCATTTTTTACTTTTATGTGTGCATCTGTTTGTACGTAGATATTTCTGAAAGCCATAGTATTCGCTTAAAACATTTATCTTGCATAATGCTCGACAAATGATGCGTTAAGATAAATATTAAAGCTTCCCTCCCTTCTATTTTTTATTTATATTAAAAGGTAATCTTTTTTCAGGCAATTTTACTTTATGATAATTACCTAAAATATCTACTTCATATTTTTCTAATTTCTTTAAACTTTTTATTCCTAAATTGGGTTGAATATATTTATTGTCATTGCTTTGGATAGTTATGGATGCAACTGATATTCCAGCTTTTACATAATAAGCAAACATTTCTTCTACTTCAATCGAATCCTTATCTTTTATAACTGGATTTAATTTAATTTTATTTTTTCCTTGAATATATATTAAATCTTTTGGATATATTGAAAAGATAAAATTCTCATCTCTCATTTCTTTCCAATCAGCATATTTCTTTCCAGCTACACATGCTTTATTAGGCAATTCTTTTTTTACAGTATCGCTAACATAAATTGGAATAAAATAATATCCCTCATTTTCCACGTAAAATATATCTAATCTCACGCAATCACCGTTTGCTGCAAAAGCTTTGTTGTCATTTAATTTTACTCCCATTGTTGTATTGGCTTCTATTTTTACTTTATTTACTACTGGTCCTCGTGTACCATTTGATTTTGGTTTATAAAATGGTTCACTAAATGCCTTTGTTGCATCTCCATTGAATTCTATTAATCTATTTTTCAAAGCTTCATACAATAATCTATCATCACGTTTACAGTTTTCTGGATAACCTTCTATTTCTCCATCTTTTAGTTTTAATTTTGTTAATTCAGTTTTTGTTATTGTTTTTAGTTCTCCGTCTTTTTCTTTTATTCCTCTGATTGTGTCTAAATGTGCTGTTCCTGTAACTTTTCTTCTAGGCATTCTTGAAACAAATATTGGTTCTACATCATCATAGTCTTCATATGTATAAATTTTTTCTGCTTCTAAGCACTCAATCATTCTTTCTCTTGTCTTGCAATTTGTTCTAATATCTAATTCTTTTCTAAATTTTGGCCATGGTTCTGGGAAATATATACCATACTTTTCTTCATATTCTTTTGCATTTATTATCTCTCCTGTGTATGTATCTATATACTCTCCTTTATTGTTCATATATCTGCCATCCACATATTGATAATATCTAGTTAACCTATTAATCATATTCTGAGTTGTGATTGCTATTACTGTTGCGTCTACTGCATGATGTGTATCTCCGTCTCTTACTTTTTCTATTCCAAGTCTTTTTCTTATATGTGCTGTTAATTTTCCATTTACAGTCCACACTTTTCGCACGAAGTTTGGATTGTCTGAAAATTCTAAATGATTTCTGATTAAATTGTACATGTACTTACATATATATTTTGTATCATTTAAGTTTCTTTCCTTCCAATCCTCTGCATCTTCTCTTGTAAAATCTTGTCTTAATAAGTTTTGTTTCTTTTTATTATTTCTAATAAGTGTATTTACTCTTATTTCGTATTCTTCTACGTTCTTTCCACTTTCTTTTAAATACTTATATGGAACTCTGTTTCCTTTTTGTCTATTTTCACTTGCAAGTACTAATACTTTATTATTGTAACTATCGTCAAAACATTGACTGTACGGAATTATATGATCAACATCTACTAAATCTGTAAATAATTCTTCAACTGGTATTGTTTTTCCTGAATATATACATTTACAATCTTGGTCTTGCCATAGTTTGAATTTCACTATATCTTTTCCTGTTGGATTGTTTTTTCCTAATGCTATAATTGATTCTTTTGCTTTTTCATTTGTTTGCATATTATCACTTTGTCTTTTTTCTATTGTTCTTCTGTCAGCAAAGTTCTTTCCTAATTCTCTTGCTAGTTCAACTACAACTACGTCTGGCTTTCCAAATTTTTCATTATATCTCAATGTTATTGCATTTAATACTTTTATAGCTTGTGATAGACCTCTTCTAACCACAGGATTTGATATTTCTTGTTCAAAATCTTTCAGTCTTAGTTTTCTTTTCTTTTGAGTATTTACTGTTCCTCTGAAATCTTCATACACCTTATCTACTGCTTTATCATATGTTACACCTTTTTCTAATTCTGGAATAATTTTTTTCATTGCCTTTAATGATAAATTTCCTACTTTAGAAAAACTAAGTTTCAATAATTCTTCTATTGCTTCTTTTGATAAATTTGTTGTATGATTTTCTAAGTATTCTTTTCTTTTATCATCATTTTTATATACAGTTAGTGCATAACCTATTTCGTCTAGTTCATCTGTTGTTAATTTAGTTATATAATTTTTTTCAATATGATTTAATGCTGTTTTTATTTTTTTATAAGACTCAAATTCTTTTAATTTTTTCTCTTTTTCAATTTCTTTATTTGTTTCTTCTGTATAATTTAATAAATCTCTATATGTAAACATATTAAATCTTTGATTAGGTTCAAGTTGTAATGTTTTTCTTACGTCACTATATGTAACTGTTACTTTTGAGAATACTAATTCTTTTAATTTTTCTTTTTCTTCTGATGTTAATTCTCTTTTTTCCTTGTTTATTGTTCCATCATCTTTTATATTTATTGTTTCTATTTTAATATGATTTAATGTTTGTAAAAATTTAAAATATTCAAATGTGTATGTTGCTTTTGGCGCTCTTTTTTCTTCTTTTTCAAATGTACAGTTTCCAAGCATATTTTCTATTAAGTTACCGCCATAAGGGCTTGGAAATCCTGGACCGTCATCAAAGTTTCTTTGACTTTCAAATATTTTTAAATATTCAGTTATAAAATCATCTGTGATTTTTGAATTTAATTCTTTTTGCTTGTTTAAAATTAGTTTTATTTCTTCTATTAATAATTTTCTTAATGTTGTATTTTTATAATCTCCTGTTGAATTTTTTATTTTTAATAATGGCGTTCCATCTTTATCTACAAGTATTTCTCCCTTTTTGTTTTTGGCTTTAAATTTATCATCTTTTAAATACATTTCCGCAACTGTTCTATATCCTTTAGATTGCATTAATATTTCGTTCTCTCTCGTAGCTGTTAATAATTTTCCTGCTTCCCCGTTACTTTCTTCTGCTTTACTATTTGATTTATATCCTCTTTTCTTTACCAAACTTATTAATACACGTGCTAATTCTTTATTAGTTAATCTTTGCTCTATTCCTAAAACTCTTAGCTCATATACATTATATAAATGTTTAACATGAGCTTGGTTTGCATACATTTCATCTATTTCTTTTTTAGTAATTATGTCATATCTTTCTAGGAGTCTTTTTGTTCTTTCTATTCTATGTTTTTTTCTTCTTAATCTACGTCTTAATCCACGTGCATCTCTTCTTTCTTTCGCAAGTGGTGATCCATCTTTTGGTTTTTCTGCAGCATCAAAAATTCTTGATCCTAAATCTATGATTCGTATTGGGTTTCCATTTGAATCATCTTCTATTACTGACCATCCAACAGATGTTATTCCAATATCTAATCCTATTCTATACCCCATATTTTTTCCTCCTATAAAATGAAGATAGCTGCCCATTTCTGGGCAGCTATGGCTTTACGACTCATAAGTTTCATAATAAAACTTAGGTCTTATTATAGAAACCTATTCTATTTTGATATGATATAAAATGTGCCATTCCCTTAGCACATAATTATATTATAATAACTCTCATATTTTGTCAATAGCCATTTCCAGTAAATTAGTTTTATTATAACATATTATTACATTATTTGCCAGCTTTTTATTCATATCTACATCTTATTCAATTTTTCAATTACACTTGCTAACAATTCTTTATAATTAGCCAATTTTTCTTTTTCTTCATTTATCTTAGCTTCTGGAGCTTTATTTATGAAGCCTGGATTTGAAAGCATTTTTTCTCCTCTTTGTACTTCAGATTCTAGTCTTTTCTTTTCGCCTTCTAATCTCTTTTTCTCTTCTTCGATGTCTACTAATTCTTCAAATGGAATGTGTACTTCCATATTTTTAGAAATTATTGCTACTGCATTTTCTGGTATGTTTTCTGTTGTTTCTTGTATTTCTATTTTGTTTGCAAATCCTAATTTTTCTAAGAATTCTTCTGATTTTTTAATCTCTTCTTTTGCTGTTGTTGTCACAAATATTAATTTTGTTTTTTTGCTTGGATGAACATTCATTTTGCTTCTTATATTTCTGATCTCTGTTATTATATTCATCATTTCTGTTGCCATCTCTTCTTCTTTTTTGAAATCTAATTTTTCTTTATATTCTGGGAATTTTGTCATCATTATGCTTTCTTCTTTATGATATAGTTTTGAATATATTTCTTCTGTTATAAATGGCATGAATGGGTGTAATAATTTCAAACTTGTGCATAGTACATAGTTTAATATGAATTGTACTGTGTATCTTGATTCGTTCTCTTTATCGAATAAACGAGGTTTTACTATTTCTATATACCAATCGCAAAAATCATTTCTTGTAAAGTCATATATTTTTTGTGCTGCAACTCCAAGATCATATTTTTCTATATTTTCTGTTACTTCTTTTACTAATGTATTTAATTTTGAAATTATCCATTTGTCTATGTCTATCATTTTTGAAAAATCTAATTCTGTTATATCATTTTCTTTGAATTCTTCAATATCTTCTAATTGCATTAATACGAATTTTGATGCATTCCATAGTTTGTTTGCAAAATTGCTTGCAGCTTCAACTTTATCACTACTATATCTTATATCATTTCCTGGTGTTGTTCCTAATATTAAAGACATTCTCAAGCTGTCTGTTCCATATTGATCTATTACATCTAATGGATCTACTCCGTTTCCTAATGTTTTAGACATTTTTCTACCTTGATTATCTCTTACAATTCCATGTACTAGTACATCTTTAAATGGTACTTGATTTGTTAGTTCAAGTCCTTGTGTCATCATTCTTGATATCCAGAATGTTATAATATCAAATCCCGTTACTAATGTTTGTGTTGGATAGAAATCCTTGTAGTCTTCAGCTTCTGTATTTGGCCAACCAAGTGTTGAGAATGGCCATAATGCTGAACTGAACCATGTGTCTAGTGTATCTTCATCTTGTGCTAATTTTGTGCTTCCACATTTCTCACATTTTTCTGGTGCGTGTTTTGCAACATTTATATGTCCACATTCTTGGCAATAATATGCTGGTATTCTGTGTCCCCACCATAATTGTCTTGATATACACCAATCTTGTATATTGTCTAACCAATGGAAATATTGTTTTTCGTATCTTTGTGGTACGAATTTTGTTTCTCCGTTTCTTACGCTATCTGCTGCTCTTTTAGCCATTTCTTTCATATTTACGAACCATTGCTCTGAAATTTTTGGTTCTATTGTATTTTTGCATCTTTCGCATTTTGCTACATTATGTGTGTAATCTTCTGTTCTTACTAATGCTCCAATTTTTTCTAGTTTTTCAACTATTTTCTTTCTTGCTTCTAATAAGTCCATTCCTTTATATTCAGGAACTAAGTTACCCATTTTGAAGTTTTCATCAAATACTTCTATTATTTCTAGGTTGTGTCTTAATCCTGCTTGATAGTCATTCATATCGTGTGCTGGCGTTATTTTAACGCATCCTGTTCCAAATTCTTTTTCAACGAACTCATCTGCTATTATTGGTATTTCTTTGTTCATAATTGGTAATATACATTTTTTACCTACCAAATGTGTATATCTTTCATCATCTGGATGTACTGCTACTGCTGTATCTCCAAGCATTGTTTCTGGTCTTGTTGTTGCAACTTCTATATATTCATCATTAGCTCCAACAATTTTATATCTTATATGCCATAGATGTGATGGTTCTTCTTTGTATTCAACTTCTGCATCTGAAATTGATGTATTACAACTTGTGCACCAATTTACCATTCTTTTTCCTTTGTAAATTAGTCCTTTATTATATAATCTTACAAATTGCTCTAATACCGCTTCTGACATTCCTTCATCTAATGTAAATCTATTTCTGCTCCAATCACATGAACATCCTAATTTACGTTGTTGTTTTTGGATTATTCCTCCATATTCTTTTGTCCACGCCCATGCTTCTTCTAAGAATTTCTCTCTTCCTAAATCTGATTTTTTTATTCCTTGTGCATTTAATTTTTGTACTACTTTCATCTCTGTAGATATTGCAGCATGATCTGAACCTGGTAACCATAAAGTTCTATATCCTTGCATTCTTTTAAATCTTATTAATATGTCTTGTATTGTGTCATCTAATGCATGTCCCATGTGTAGCTTTCCTGTTACGTTTGGTGGTGGCATCATTATGCAATATGTTTCTTTGCTTTTATCATTTGAAGGTTTAAAGTTTCCGCTTTCTTCCCAACTTTTATAGATTTCTTCTTCAAAATCTTTTGGGTTTAACTTGTCATTTAATTTGTGATCCATTTTTTCTCTCTCCTTTATTGATTTATTTTTTCTATTAAATAAATATTATATTCTGTCTCTTTGTTTTGAGCTTTTTCTTTATTATATTTAGTAAAGTATTGTTTTTTGGCTAATACTCTATAATTCTCATTATTGAATTTTTCATTAAAGTAGTCTACTTTATAAAAATCTAATACAAGCCAAATTCTTCCTTGACATTCTTCATCATTTAGAAAATCATCTGTTGTATATGTTTGCATTGCTGGTCCAAATGCTTTGTATGCTTCTTCAACTCCCCAATCTTCAGCATTATAAAAATATTGTTTATATTGAGGAAATTTTGCAGACATTATTGCTCCTGTTCCTATTCCTGGATATACTATTACATCATTTTCTTGTATGTTATTTTTTATAAAATCTATTGGTTCATTATTTGATTTATCATAGTTATGGCTTATCATTATTATATTACTTGGTATTGTTGTTAGAATTGTTATAGCTATAAATGTGTATAATATACATGGTTTAGCTGATTTTGCGAACATATATGAAATAGCAAAAATCATAAGTCCAGCTACTACTGTTAAGTATCTATAATATAAAATTGGTGACCATAATATTACTGACATTATTAATGATGCAAGTATTAGTAAAACTATTACTAATAATGCATATCTTACAGGCTTTATATTTTCTTTTTCTTCTTTTCTTATTAAGTATATTAAATATCCATATACAAAAAGTGAAATTATAAATCCTATCCATGCATATAAACTTCCGGAAAATAACAAGCTTCCTATCTGGATTATTGTTTCTGGTCCTAAGCTAATCCAAAATCCATTATCATGCATTGATTTTAATTGTGATGAAAAATAAATTATCCATGGTAAATATAATAGTCCTTGGATTATTCCTAATATTATTTGTTTTATATACACTTCTTTTTTCTTATTCTTTACTAAGTATACTAATAAAATTAGATTTATTAATCCAGCTGCCATAAGTCCATAATAATGTATATAAATACTTCCGCAAGCTGCTTAAAAAGAAAATTATGTAATAATGTAGTTTTTCTTCGTGTGCTAATCGCCATGCATATATTGCTAAAACTGTAACTAGTAATAGTGCCCAGCTGTACATTCTAATTTCATTTGCAAATGTTGCTGACATTGGTGAAAAATATGCTAAAAATGTAAATAGTAGTCCTGTCTTTTCTCCAAAATCTTTTCTAATGTGTGTATATCCTAAAATGCCTAATATCATTATGGGAATACTAGAAAATATTCTATATGCCATAATCGATCCATTAGTTAATAGATAAATAATATGCAGTGCCCAATAATATAAAACCGGATGTACGTCATGTCCGCCAATATTCCATATTTCAACGAATGTTTTACTTGCCATTCCAACTGAATAACATTCATCAAACCATACATTTGAATGGAATATTCCTATATTTACAAATATAATTCCAGCAATAATCGTTAGTATGTGTAACTTTTTTATTTTCATTTCAAATCTCCTTTTCCTTAGAAAAACTTGATTTTGTATTTGCATTTAAATTTTTCTTTTGGGTTTAATCCAATTATTTTTTGCTTTTCTTCAAATATTCCTGTTGATTCTTTATAATCTGCTGTATTATACCAAGGTTCTATACAGACGAATGGAGCTCCCTTTTTTGACCAAATCGCTAGATATGGAAATCCTGTGAAGTCAAATTCTAGAATTGGTTCTTCTTTTTCTTTTTCTTTTAAATATATTTTGTTAGACTGAATATTTTGCATTATTATTGCATCTTTTTCAAATATATCTTTTGTTAGGTATATTTTATTGTCATCTATTACTTCTTCTTTTAATCTAGCTTTGCTTATAAGTCCTTCTTCTAATTGTAAGATTCCTATTTCACTTTCTTCTTTTTCAAATTCTAGATAATATTTTTCTGTAGAATAGTCACATTTAAAAGCTGGATGTGCTCCTATTCCAAAAAAGATATTTTTATTATCCTTGTTTTCAACTTCATATGAAACAGTTAATGTATTATCTTTTACTTGATATTTAACTATAAGTTTAAACTGGTATGGATATTTCTTTAGAGTTTCTTCATTTGAAATTAAAGCATATTCCTTTGTGCTTGGTCCATCTTTTACGATTTCAAACTTCATATCTCTAGCAAATCCATGTTGTCCCATTTCACATACTTTATCATCAATTATTGCCTTATTATCTTTTAATTTTCCTACTATTGGAAACAAAATTGGACTTTGTCTATTCCAAAATTCTTTTCCATCATGAAGTTTTTCAATTCCATCTTTTTTGATACTTGTTAATTCTGCTCCTTCTGGTTTTGCACTAATTTCTAACATTTTTCCTCCTTTGCACAGCAATAGATATTATAAACTTTTAATATAATATCAAAAATCGCCCTTGCTAAAATGCAAGGGCGACATGTCTTCGCGGTACCACCTTTATTTAAAATAAATTTCTTTATTTTCTCATTAGATTTTAACGTATCTTACACGGATATGACTATTTTAAATTTCTCATCATATCAACTCAGAAACTACCTTCCATTTATTTTTTATAAGAAGTCTCAGCAATTCTTCTTTTCTCTGTAATAAATTTAATAAATGTACTCCTTTTCCTCATTGCTTTTCATTTTACATTATAATTATAGCATATTTTTTTACTTTGTCAAAATTATCTATATATTCTATAAATTACTTGATTAATTTCTTGATCCCCTTCATATATAAGTTCATAGTTTGAGAAACCTGTATATTCTAATACCTCACTTACTACTTTTTCTGGTTCCATATTTCTATGTACACTTAATATGAATTCATTCTTATCTGATAATTCTTCGTCATCTTTTAATCTATCTGTTTGATCATTATAAATCATAAATGTTTTTTTGTAGTTTGTAAATTCAGGCAAACTTTGTATATGATCAAAAAATGTATATCCAACATATACTAAATCGTCATCACTATATTTTTTTGATATATCAATGTACTTATTATAATCTTTGTATAGATATAATGGTTTTTCTGTTAAGAATCCATAGCCAACCAATAATATTAGGGCTACTGTTGCAAGCATTATATTATATTTTTTGTTTTCAAAAATTGATCCAATTGCCATCATTATCATTATTGCCACAATTGGTAATATATTCATCACATATCTTAACTCTAAGAATTCTGCTAATTTAGCAACTAACATTATGTATATAATTGTTGGGAAAATTATTACTGCTGTTATTCCTCTTTCTGTTTTTCTCTTTATTAATATTGCAAGTAATGCTATCGCAAATAGTGCTAGCATTATTTCCCACTTACTTCCGAAATATCTTAATATCATATTAAAATATGTTAATACTCTGTCTGCATAATTTGTTGACTGGAATCCACCTATTTTTCTATCAGAATTTAACATATGATCTATTGAAAATGGGAATAAAACAATTCCTATTACAGCTGATATTACTAAAGTTCTTATATATTTAAACAATTCCTTTGTTTCTTTATTTTTTATAAATAATACTATCATTACTATTGCTACTAACGCCGCATATATAGCAAAAAAGTATTGAGTTAAAAATCCTAATATTGCAGTTATCGCAAGCAGTATTTGCGTTTTCTTATTAACCTTATATTCGCTTTTTACTATGAATAAGTTCAAATATAAAAATGCTGTTGTAAAAAATGTAAGCATCATATACATTCTTTGGAACATCATTGTTGATATTCCACCTATACTTAAACCATATAATAATACTGCTAATATTGATATTGATTTTCTTCCGTATTAAATTTAATATTTTCCATATTAATATACATGTTCCTATGAAAAATGGTAAATTTATAAAGAATATTATATATTTTGAAAATGTGTTATTAAATATTGATGACACTGTATGTACTAAAAAATAAAACAATGGCGGATGCACATCTTGAATTTGATTATAATAAACAGATGCATAATTAAATCTGTTATCTTTTGCTTCTAAATAGTCTATCGCTTCTTCACGTGTTCTCCATATCATTTTCTCTTCTGCCATTTTTTCAGCTATAAATTCATCTTTTTCATCTACATGGTCTACAAAATAATATTTGATTCTTCCTATCCAATCGAAAATATTTCCGTCTTGAAATATCTTGGCTTCCATGAATTTGTGCATAGGTGTTTTATCACGATATGACCAAAAAACATTTTCATATGCACTATTTGAAGAACCATATGAAAATATTTCATCACAATGAAATCCTTGTTTTTGATTTACGAAAAATAGCATAACAAAACACATAGCTATAATTGCTATTGCAAGTTTTATTTTATCTTTTTTGCTTTCATTCATTGTAACCATTTCATTTTCATCTAAGTTAGTTGTTACTTTCTCAGTTTTCATAGCTTCTTTTTTATATTCAGATAATGATTTTTTTGAAATTTCTTGTATCATTTGATCTATTTTTTCTCTATCAAGTAATTCTAATTCTCCTGTTTTAAATTGAACAACATCTTTGATGTCTTCTGGAATATCTATTTTATATTCTTCAATTAATTCTTTATTCAATATATCGTAATCATTATATTGTCTTGTTTCGTTAATAGTGTTTGGAAAATATGTATCATAGAATAAATAATCTGTTACCAAATGTAAAAAGTATCCTTGCATATATTCTGTACTAATTGAATTATGCTTTAAGAATTCCTTGAGATTTACACCTGATCCACCATGTTCACTATAATGAGTTGTTGTTTTATCTCCATGTGAAAGCAAATCTGGGGCAATTATTCCTCTTAAAAACTCTTTTTCATCTTTTATTCTAAAATTTCTTAAATATTCTTTAGCTACTGCTAAATGGATTACATATCCTGCCATTTCTTTTTTCTCCTTCATTGACTTTAGTCAATTATAAAACCTTTTATATTTTAACATCTTTTGTATTATAATTCAATCTTAGAGCACATTTGTTATTTAAGCAAAATATTTTTCTCTCCAACTATTTCTTTAAACTGCTCTAATGTTTCTTCTGTTAAGAATATTGCTCCACATGGTTTTTCTTGTGTTTTTTCTATTATGCTTAATCTCATATTTACTTTATCTCCTGAGAAAAATTTTATGGCGCCTTTTAATCTTTCTTTTTGATTACTTGTTAGTTCTGTTATATCTATTATCATTTTTGTTTTTCTTCCGTTTGAATTATTGGCACTGTCATTTTCCGAAAATTCTTTTATATTTTGAACGATAATTCTAGCTTCTTCATCTTCTTTGATATTTAGTCTTCCCTCTACTAAAACTACGTTTTCATCTATTAATATACTATCACATCTTGAATAAACACTATCAAACACAACAAGTTCTGCACTTCCATATAAATCTTCAACTGTAACAAAAGCCATTATTGTATTTCTTTTTGTATATTTTTTCTTTATTCCAGTTATCGTTCCTGCATATTTTACTGTTTGACCATCCTTAAAGTTTCCTGAATTTTCTTCATTCAAATCTTTTATTTGTATAGAAGTAATGTTTGTTTGATTGCTTATCGCTTCTCTTAATTTTTCTAACGGATGTCCTGATACATAAATTCCAAGCATTTCTTTTTCTTGTGATAACAATTCTCTTTCGTCAAGTTCTTTTAATACTGTATATTGGTATTTTACTGTTTCTTCTGGTTCAACTATATCAAACATTGTTACTTGATTTGCAAGTGAATTTCTTCCTTGATTATTTATTGTATCCATTATTTTTTCAAAAGATGCCAATAAAGTGGCTCTGGTTTGGCTCATTGAATCAAAACAACCTGCTTTAATCAAACATTCTATACACTTTTTGTTTACTGTTCCACTTTGTATCCTCTCGCAAAAATCTGTAAATGATTTGAATTCTCCATTTTTAATTCTTTCGGCAATAACTGTTTCTATTGCGGATACACCGACGTTTTTTATACTTCCTAATCCAAATCTTATTTTGTTATCTTGTACTGTAAATTTTGTAAAACTTTTATTTATATCTGGTTTTAAAATTTCTATATTTAATCTTTTACATTCATAGATATATACTGGTACTTTATCTAAATTTCCTAAAAAACTATTTAATGTTGCTGCCATGAATTCAGCTGGATAATATGTTTTCAAATATGCTGTTCGGTATGAAACTACAGAATATGCTGCTGCATGTGATTTGTTAAAAGCATATTTTGCAAATTCAGCCATTTCATCAAATATTTTATTAGCGGATTCTTTATCAATACCATTTCTTACACAACCTGGCACTAATACATTTCCGTTCTCATCGACTTGCCCATTTATAAAATATTCTCTTTCTTTTGCCATTACGTCTAATTTCTTTTTTCCCATTGCTCTTCTTACTAAGTCAGCTCTTCCAAGAGAATATCCAGCTAGTTCTCTAACTATCTGCATTACTTGTTCTTGATATACCATACAGCCATAAGTTACATTTAAAATTGGCTCTAATGCAGGATGAGTGTAAACATTATGTCCTGGATTTTGTTTTCCCTTGATATATCTTGGAATTTGATCCATTGGTCCAGGTCTATATAATGAAACTCCGGCAATTATATCTTCTAAGCAGTCTGGTTTTAGCTCTTTCATAAAGTTTGTCATTCCTTGACTTTCAAACTGAAATATTCCAATACTTTCTCCATTTGCCCATAGTTTATACACTTTGGAATCATTCATTTCTTTGTCATATTCCACATCTATTCCACGATTTTGCTTAACTAATTTTTCCGTATCTGAAATTACTGTTAGTGTTCTTAAACCTAAAAAGTCCATTTTTAGTAGACCTAGTTCTTCAAGCAAGTTCATTGTATATTGTGTTGATATATTTCCATCATTTACATATAGTGGCACATACGTATCTACTGGATCTTTTGTAATTACTATTCCACAAGCGTGTGTTGATGCCTGACGTGGTAGTCCTTCTAATTTAATTGCTATATCTATTAATTGCTTTACACTTGGATTAGATTCATATAATTCCTTAAATTCTCTATTTTGTTCTAGTGCTTTTGGAATTGTTATATGAACTTCCATTGGTATCATTTTTGCTAGTTTATCTGTTTCAGAATATGGATAATCTAAAACTCTTCCAACGTCTCTTATTACCATTCTTGCAGCCATTGTTCCAAATGTTATAATCTGTGAGACATGGTCTTTTCCATATTTTCTTTCAACATATTCTATTACTTCTCCACGTCTTTCATAACAGAAGTCAACGTCAAAATCTGGCATACTTACTCTTTCTGGATTTAAAAATCTTTCAAAAAGTAATCCATATTTTAATGGATCAATATCTGTTATACCTATCGCATATGCTGCAATTGAACCTGCTCCTGAACCACGGCCAGGTCCTACTGGAATTTCTACTGATTTTGCATAATTTATATAATCCCATACAATTAAGAAATAGTCTACATATCCCATTTTATCGATTACTGAGATTTCATATTCTAATCGTGACATTACTTCTTCTGCTGGGTTTTCTCCATATCTCTTTTTTATTCCTTTGTAACAAAGGTCCTTGAAATAATCTAAATGTGTTGCATATTCTTCTGGTACATCGTAATTCGGTAACTTTGTTACTCCAAATTCAAAATCATAATTACATTTTTCTGCAATTTTCACTGTATTTTCTATTGCGTCTGGGAATTCGGAAAAATAATCTGCCATTTCTTCAGGTGATTTTATATAAAATTCTTGTGTTTCAAACCTCATTCTATCTTCATCTGACATTCTTTTTCCAGTTTGAATACACAATAATACTTCATGAAAATAGCTATCTTCTTTTTTTAGATAATGAGCATCATTCGTTGCAACTAATGGAATATCAAGTTTTCTAGCTAATTGGATTAGTTTTTGATTTATCATAATCTGCTGTCTTAATCCATTATGTTGAATTTCTATATAATAATCATCTTTAAATACCCTTTTATGCCATAATGCAATCTCTTCAGCTTTTTGCATATCATCTTGAATAAGCGCTTGGCTTAAGCTCCCTGCTAGACATGCACTTAAGCAAATTAAGCCTTCACTATATTTTTCAAGAATTTCTAAATCTATACGTGGCTTATAATAAAAGCCTTCCACGAATGATAATGACACAAGTTTTGATAAGTTTTGATATCCTTCTTTGTTTTTAGCTAGTAGAATTAAGTGATTGTATCCACTGTCTCTTCCAGCTTCTTTTTCAAACCTACTTCTTGGTGCAACATAAACTTCACATCCAATGATTGGTTTGATATCATTCTTCTTACATTCTTTATAAAAATCAACTGCACCATACATGACACCATGGTCTGTTAGTGCAATTGCTTTCATTCCTAATTCTTTTGCTCTTACTGGTAAGTCTTTAATTCTACTCATTCCATCTAGTAAACTGTATTCACTGTGGACGTGTAAATGTACAAAATCAGCCATCTTTCTCTCCTTTTTTCATACTGATTTTATATCACATTTTATGTTATTTTTCAATATAAACTACTCTTATATAGCTTAATATTATAAATCATCTACTAAGCTATTTATTTTCAAACTTTTACTCTCTGCATAACAATTGATTTATCTAAGAACCAAAGCGGACATTAATAATATTTGCACTTATTAAAACTTTTTAAAGTCCGTGTCTTTGTTCGCGTGCGAAATTTGCAAAGTATTTATATTATAGGAAGTTTGGAAAACTTTCTTATAATATAAAAAAGAACTGAAGGAATGCTTTCGCATTCCTTCAGCTTTGTACTGGTATTCTGTAACTTTAGAAGCTGAAATCGAACTGGATTTCTTCAAACTCTTTTGAAGTTTTCGCTCTTAATGCTTCATACGTTCCTACATTTACCACTTTCTGATTGTCTTTGCCTGGAATATTCGGATTTCCACTGCAGTTCCAACCTCCATGGTACATATATAGATAACGTCCTTCCAAACTGTACTCTGTACTTTTTGGATCCAAAAAATACATCCAGTTTTTCCAGATATCCTGAGTTTTCGGACTAGTCGTTACAGTCTTAATTCCCAGCTTAGATGCTTTTCCATGAAAATATTCGGAATAGGCTTCCGCAAATCCAAGGACAATTGTATGCACTCCTGGGAAAAACTCTTTGAATCTTCCTTCGTCAAAGTACATATTATATCCATATCCGCAGATCATTTCTGAAAGTCTGCGATATTTCGGCATATATGATGTCTCTGACGTCATTTCAACTGGACGATTCTTCTTCCGCTCTTCTCTGACAATATGATCAATCTTAAACTTGATCATCATATCCAATGGTACGCCATTAATACGCTGCATTGCAGCGACCTCCTGTGGCAGCGTATCATTGAATGCTTTCAGCATTCCTAAAATGGCACCTAAATTGTATTTACAGGTACCCGCCTGCTGAGCCTTTATAGCATCAATTGACTCGCTCGGAATAGAGAGACTGTCTAAAGCTTTTTTTACTTTAAGACTATCTTGATATTTCTCAACTCTTCCCTCAATTTCGCTTTTAAAATTGCTTCCTTTGTTAACCATTAATTCACACATTGTTTTTCCTCCTTCGTACTTTTGCTTAATGGTTTACAGTTACAGAGAATAATTAGTACATAAAGTCATCTTCAGTATGAACTATTGACTTTCTGCAAATATTATTCACATTTTATATTTTATCACGTTTACATAAAAAAGTCAAAGATTGTTCTCCTCCTATTTGTTGATTTAATACTGCTAAAAAAAAGCACCTCTAAATGGTAGTATTTATTCTATCATTTAGAGGCTTATTTTATTATTCTCTATAATAATTTTATAGTTTCTTCTAAGTTCTTTCCTTGAACTTTTGGTATATTTACAATTTCAAATCTTGAGATTTTATCTCCAAACTGTATTTCAATAATATCTCCAACTTTTACATCATAACTTGGCTTTACTATTTTTCCATTTACACTTACTCTTCCATTATCTGCAACTTCATTTGCTACTGTTCTTCTTTTTATTACTCTACTCATTTTTAAAAATTTATCTAATCTCATTTTTCACTCCTATGTATTAAAAAAATCTTCTTCTACTACTGCAACCACAACTATTGTTTAAATTCGATTCTTGTAATAATTCCTCTAATGTACTTCCCTGTGATTGGCTTCTCGCCCATTGCTTAGTAATCCATGCAACTACATATGACAAAATAGTATATAGTATTGTAAATATTAAAAATGTCTCATCTGCAACTGCAAACGTAAAAATCAATAATATCGAAAAAGCTATCCCTGCAATTTTTATAGGGCAGTTTATTAAAGTTTCAAATATAATTGATAGAATTGCTATAGCGACAGGAAGTGCAAAATATAATAATAAAATATTATTCATGTCATTCTCCTTTTTTTGCTATATATTATTCTATCTTTTTATTTTATGTTCATGTTTTAGATTAATAATTTACTTCTAATAAATATAATCCGTGTGCTGGCAATGTTTTTCCAGCTTTATTTCTGTCTTGAGAATTTATAATATCTGTAATTTCTTCTGGTTTTATTTTTCCTAAACCAACTTCTAAAAGTGTTCCAGATATTATTCTTACCATATTATATAAAAATCCTGTTCCCGTAATTTCTATTATTATTCTTTCGCCTTCTTTTCTAACACTACCATCTAATATTGTTCTAACACTGCTTTTACTACTTGTTCCACTTGCTTTAAAAGCTTTAAAATCATGTTCTCCAATAAAGTATTTGATTGCTTCATTCATTTTTTCATAGTCCAATTTCATTGGCACATGATACTCTAATCCTCTATATATTGCTGTTCCATTTTCAGAATTATTAATTATGTATCTGTATGTTTTTGATTTTACAGAATATCTACTATGAAATCTTTCATCAACTTCTTCTGCTGATTTTATTACAACACTTTTTTTCAGTCTAGAATTAATTGCTTTAGCAAATTTCTCTATTGGAATTTTAGATTCAGTTTTAAAATTAGCTGTCTGTCCAAGGCTGTGCACTCCAGCATCAGTTCTTCCTGAAGCTGTTAAATCAACTTTTTCTCCAGTTATTTCTTCTATTGCTTTTTCGATTTCTCCTTGGATATTTAATTTGTCTGGTTGTTTTTGCCAGCCATTAAAGCCTTTTCCATCATATTCTATTATTAGTTTAATATTTCTCATAACTGTTTTCCTTTTTATTATGATTTTATTTACTTTATATTCTTACGCTAATCTGTATTATACCATTTTAATACTTTTCTTTCAATATTTTATTTTCAATGTGACTGCGACATATCTATTTTAAACCTATATTATTTGTAACACGATTATATTTCTTTTATTTTAAATTATAGCTAGTACTGTGTAATTATTACTTGCATCATGTGTTTATTCTATATTTTTCTATCGATCTATTAAAAAATTTGATTTACTCTTCTTTCTGTTGTATAATGAAAAAAAATTTTAGGAGACTAATGTATATGTCTATTAAACTAGTAGCAAGTGACCTTGATGGCACTATTATCAGTGAAAGCAATTATATTAACAAATCTAATTTAGAAGCTATTGATATGATGAATAACAATAATATTAATTTTGTTATTTGTACTGGTAAGTCATATTCTGTTAGTAAAAACTTATGTGAAAAATGTAATGCAACTTATGGAATTTTTAGTAATGGTTCTCAAATATACAATTTAAAAACAGGAACACCTATTTTTAAAAGTTCTTTAGACTATTCTGACTTAAAATACTGTTTTGAAGTTGCAAAGAAATTCCATTTACATGTTCATGCTTACAGTGATAATCAACTTATAACTGAACGTTTAGAGTTTCTTGACTCAAGGAATTTTAAATTGCAGAAGTTTCCTGGATTTGAATTTATAATTACAGAAAATGTTTTAGACTATATCATAAAAAATGAATTACCTATATATCAATTTGTTATATCTGGTTATTCTTCATTACAAAACGTTAAAGAAGAAATATCAAAAGCATCAAATGTTTCAATTTCTAAAATTTCTAAATTTGGACAATATAAAGATAAAATTCTAAATAAAGAATATGAATATTTATCTATCGTTCCTACTAATACAAGCAAAAGTAATGCCTTGGACATTTTAGGAAAATATCTTTCTATATCTAATGATGAAATTATGGCAATTGGTGATAATTTGAATGATGTTGATATGGTAAAAAAATCTGGTGTTGGCGTTGCTGTTGCTAATGCATATTCTGAATTAAAAGATGTAGCAAAATATGTTACACATAATGATGTTTCTGCTGGTGGTTTCGCAGAAGCTGTTTATAAATTTATAACTTTCGATAACAAATAAAAAAACTCAAATTATTAAATTATCTTTCTAATAATTTGAGTTTGATTTTTATTCTTCGTCTTTTTTATAAAGTTTCTTAAATCTTTTTATTTTCTCATTTTTTTCTTGTTCAATATCTTTAATTGTAATTAAGTATTTTATTAGTATTTTCTTTAGAGTTTCCTCTTTTACATCAGCTATTAATGTACCTTCTTTTGCTATTGAAATTTTTCCAGTTTCTTCTGATACAACTACAGCTACACAATCAGTTTCTTTTGATATTCCAATTGCTGCTCTATGTCTTGTTCCTAATTCTCTAGCTATATCTTTATCATCTGCTAATGGCAACATGCATGAAGCTGCTGCTATTTTGTTATCACTTATTACTACAGCACCATCATGAAGTGGTGTTCTTGGTGTAAATATGTTTACAAGCAATTGTGGTGATATTTCTGAGTCCATTGCAATACCTGTGTCAATTATATCATTTAATTTAATATCTCTTTCAATTACAATTAAAGCTCCTGTTCTTGTTTTTGAAAGCTCAGTTGCTGCAATTACAATTCTATAAATATTTTCTTTTGTTTTAACTTCTATACTCTTATCTATTCCTATAAGTTTACTAAATTGATTTGTTCCTAATTGTTCAAGTCCTCTTCTCAACTCTGGCTGGAATATTATCATTAATGCTAAAACTCCCCAGTTCATTATTGCTGTCATTATAGCGTTAAATACATATAAATGTAGTAAACCTGATAGCCATGTGATAATTATTAATATCATAATACCTTTTGCTAACTGACTAGCTCTTGTGTGTCTGATTGACTTAAATAATTTTACAACTAAAAATCCAACTATTAGTAAATCTAATATTAGCATAAATAAATCTAAAGGATGTTCTTGTAAATTCTCAATATAGCTAACTATATTGGTTTCATAGAAGTTTGTAACATCTAATTTAAAACCTTTAAATCCTTCCATATATAACCTTTCTATTTTGCAAATATAAAATATAATAAAGTGCTTGCTGTTGCAATTAACATTGCTACTATCATAAATATTGCAATTATTTTTGTTGCGATTTTATGTTTGTCCATATTACTTCATCCCTTTCTGATTATTTCATTCATGTTAATTATTTTATATCATATAAATAATTTTTTCAATAGAATTTTTTACTATATTTATGTTACATTTTGTCTAGGCTTGTTGTATCTTGAAATCTTTTATGTTATACTTTCTTTGGTGTATAAAAGTTTATCTTTTATGGCCAAAATATATTATATATGATAATAAAATAATCATAAAATATGGAGGTAGATTTATGAAGTTTGATGAATGGAATGGCTTTACTAAAGGTGATTGGGAAAAAGAAATCGACGTTCGTGATTTTATCCAAAAAAATTACACTCCTTATGAGGGTGATGATTCTTTCCTTGCTGAAGCTACTGAAAGTACAAAAAAACTTTGGAATGAAGTTTTAGACTTGTACAAAAAAGAAACTGAAAATGGCGGTGTTCTTGCAATTTCTAATGATATTGCATCTACAATTACTAGTCATGAGGCAGGATATATTGATAAAGATTATGAAAAAATCGTTGGTCTTCAAACTGATGCTCCTTTAAAAAGAGCTTTAATGCCTAATGGCGGAATTCGTATAGTAGAAAAATCTTGTGAAGCTTACAATGATAAAGTTTCAGATAAATTGGAAGATATTTATCACAATTACAGAAAAACTCATAATGATGGCGTTTTTTCTGTATATACTCCTGAAATTAGAGCTGCAAGAAGCTCTCATGTTATAACAGGTCTTCCTGATGGATATGGTCGTGGAAGAATTATTGGTGATTACAGAAGAGTCGCACTTTATGGTGTTGACTTCTTAATCGAAGAAAGAAAGAAAGATTTCGCTAATTGTACATCAACATCTTTCACTGAAGAAATTATTCGTGACAGAGAAGAACTTAGCGATCAAATAAAAGCATTAAATGATTTAAAAATCATGGCTCAAAAATATGGATATGATATTTCTAGACCTGCTAAAAATGCTCAAGAAGCTATCCAATGGTTATATTTTGGATACTTAGCAGCTATAAAAGACCAAAATGGTGCAGCTATGAGTATTGGTAGAACTTCTACTTTCTTAGATATCTATATTGAAAGAGATTTAAGAAATGGTGTTATTACTGAATCTGAAGCTCAAGAATTAATGGATCATTTTGTAATGAAATTACGTCTTGTTCGTTTCTTAAGAACACCTGAATATAATGAATTATTTAGTGGTGACCCTGTTTGGGTAACTGAATCAATTGGTGGTATGGGTATTGATGGTAGAACTCTTGTTACAAAGAATTCATTCAGAGTTTTACACACATTAAACACATTAGGTTCTTCGCCAGAGCCAAACTTAACTGTTTTATGGTCTACTCGTTTACCAGAAGGATTCAAGAAATTTACAACAAAATTATCTATAGAAACAAGTTCTATCCAATATGAAAATGATGATTTAATGAGAGATTTCTGGGGTGATGATTATGGAATCGCTTGTTGTGTTTCTGCTATGAGAATTGGTAAACAAATGCAATTCTTTGGTGCTCGTGCTAACCTTGCTAAAACTTTACTTTACGCTATTAATGGCGGTAGAGATGAAATGTCAGGAAAACAAGTTGGACCTAAATATCAACCTATTACTTCAGAATACTTAGACTATAACGAAGTTATGGAAAAATTCGATGTTATGATGGATTGGGTTGCTAAAACTTATATTGATGCATTGAATATTATTCATTACATGCATGATAAATATTCTTATGAAGCTATTGAAATGGCTTTACATGATAAAGATATTTTAAGAACTATGGCTTGTGGTATAGCTGGTTTATCTGTTGTTGCAGATTCATTATCTGCTATCAAATATGCAAAAGTTAAACCAATTAGAAATGAAGAAGGTTTAGTTGTTGATTATGAAATAGAAGGTGACTTCCCTAAATACGGTAATAATGATGATAGAGTTGACTCAATAGCAGTTGATGTTATCAAATCATTTATGACAAAATTGAAAAAACAACCTACTTACAGAAATTCAAAACCTACAATGTCAATATTAACAATCACTTCAAATGTTGTTTATGGTAAATATACAGGAAATACTCCTGATGGAAGAAAAGCTGGTGCTCCATTCGGACCTGGTGCTAACCCTCTACATGGTAGAGATGAAAATGGTGCTTTAGCTGTTTTAAATACTATAGCTAAACTTCCATACAAATATTCAGAAGATGGTATTTCTTATACATTCGCTATTACACCTGATACACTTGGAAAATCTATGGATGAAAAAGTTAACAATTTAATTTCTTTACTTGATGGATATTTTGTTCAATTAAGTCACCATATTAATGTTAACGTATTTAATAGAGATTTATTATTAGACGCTATGGATCATCCAGAAAAATATCCTCAACTTACAATTCGTGTTTCTGGTTATGCAGTTAAATTTACTAAATTAACTAGAGAACAACAATTAGATGTTATTAATCGTACAATCCATGAACGTATTTAATTGTTATGATTTTAAGACAGGCTTAATTTATATTAAGTCTGTTTTTTATTGCATTTAATAAATTATGCTCTTGAATATAAAATCTAACTGAAGAGAATTTTGCTATACTTCTGTATATGTTTCAAATAGATATGTCACAGTCACATTGAAAATTCTGCTATACTTCTGCTAGTTGTATTTTAGATTTCTTTTTGCTATAATGTTTTTGTTTATTTTCGTTGGAAAGGGATATAATTTATATATGGAAAATAATTTAGGTAAAGTACATTCAATTGAAACTTTTGGAACTGTTGATGGTCCTGGAATAAGATTTGTTGTATTTTTGCAAGGCTGTCCTCTAAAATGTTTATATTGTCATAATAGAGATACTTGGGAAGTAAATGCTGGTAATGAAACTAATGTTGATGATTTAGTTTCTGAAATAAAAAGATATCTTCCTTATATTCGTTCTTCTAATGGAGGAGTTACTGTTTCTGGCGGAGAACCATTATTACAAGCTAAGTTCGTTACTACATTATTTAATAAATTAAAAGATTTGAATATTCATACTTGCCTGGACACTGCTGGTAGTTTACCTATTACTCAAGATATAGAAAATTTGCTTGCATGTACTGATTTAGTTTTACTTGATATAAAACATATTAATGACGAAAAAGCTAAAATTTTGACAGGATTATCTAATAAAAATAATCTTGCATTTGCTAAATATTTATCAGAACATTCTATTCCTGTTTGGATAAGACAAGTTTTAGTTCCTGGATATACAGATGATAAAAATGATTTAATAGAACTTAAGAAATTTATTTCAACTCTTTCTAATGTTGAAAAAATCGAACTTCTTCCCTATCATGATCTAGGAAAATTTAAATGGGAAAAGCTTGGCTATAAATATCCTTTAGATGGTGTTCGAACAGCAAATAATGAAGACTTAATTCGAGCTAAAAATATTCTTGGAATACAATAATAATTATTTTCTTAAAATTTTGATATATTAATTAGTTTGAAAAATGTATTTTTATCATAATATAAAAAATTAAGGAGGCAATAATAATATTTGCCTCCTTTAGGTTAACTTTAATGGTAAACCCCCAGCTATGCTGGGGAGTATAATAAAACTTATAGTTTTGCATGGGGTAACAAAAATCCCACTCGAAACATGATATAATATTTAAAGTTTGACGGCTAAAAATATTAATCATGAAAGGAGTGGGACGTATGAAAAGTCC